>ULSO01076571.1_pt1 | contig 38963 bp, 27 predicted proteins | sample 1956701 | NCBI WGS metagenome assembly ULSO01 (sample SAMEA4835708, study PRJEB28245) | human gut metagenome | biome: gut microbiome; material: fecal sample | place: Denmark | collected 2008 | reverse complement strand
TTTGGTGGGTTTTAAGGGCGAAGCCCTTAACATTCTTTGCCCCCTAAGGGCGGACAAAGTCCGCCCTTATTGACTAATGTTGCTGACAAAAGAAATTTTAGGGGTGCGAACGAAGTTCGCACCTAAGGGAGCAAGACAGGTTAAGGGCGTTGCCCTTAAAACCCATGAGGGACTCCGTCCCTCAACCCTGCAAGCTTTTGAAAAAGCTTGAGCAAAACTTTTGAGTATCTTGGGGAAATTTATTAACTAATCGCTAATTTCCTCGACAGCATTAAAAATCTTCTCTCACCAAAAAAGCCAAACCTATACACACAATAAGTGTATATAGACTTGATTTAATTAAATAATCTCGCTATAATTAAATTATAAATACACATTTAGTGGTGATTCGTGATCTAATTCTTAACTACATTTGCAGTGATTAAGTTCCTAAAAGTGTGAAAGGTATAAGTTAGCGTTGCCAGTTAAGATTTTATCACAAACAAGGTTTTGAGGTGATAATTTACATTTCCTCTATGACAAAATTTAATATATCTTATTTTGACTTATCAGCAATAACCGCCTTAGAAATTTCTTCTGTGTGCATAGAACGAGAGCCCTTAACAAGAATAGCACAACCATCAACAATTTGTGTTTTCAAGTAAGATATGGCAGAGGCGTTATCCGCAAAACACTTTGCAGTAACATTCTTATTCTTGCTCAAAGCACCTTTAGCTATGTTTTCCGCAAGGTTTCCTATACAGATTACGCAATCAATACCAATTTCACCAAGATGTTCGCCAACAGAAAAATGCTCACTTTCAGCATAATCACCGAGTTCAAGCATATTTGCAAGAACAGCAATTCTCTTAGTTGCGTCAATAGATTTCAAAACATCAAGAGATACTTTCATAGCGTCAGGGCTTGCATTATAGCTATCATCAATCAATGTACAGCCGTCAAGCTTATGAATCTGCTGGCGCATAGGGGCATTTTTATAAGTAAGAAGTCCAGCCTTAATAACTTCAGTCGAAAGTCCGCAAGCCTTAGCTACTGCAAAAGCGGCAAGAGCATTTTTAACATTATGTTCACCAAGGGTAGGAATTTCTATTTCTTCGATTTCATTCTTACTTATGAGAGTAAATATAGTATTCATACCATTAACACAAATATTCTCGGCACGATAGTCGCAATTCTCGCCAAAACCAAATGTAACCGTCTTAAAATCCTGTTTACCATAGAGAGTAACAAGAAGCTCATCATCACCATTCAAGAAAAGTGTGCTATCCTTAGTGAAATTACCTGTTATCTTAAATTTTTCGGACATAATATTTTCTCTTGAACCAAGATTTTCGATATGAGCAGTACCTATATTGGTCATAACAGCCATAGAAGGCTTAGCGATTGCACAAAGTCTTTCCATCTCACCGAATTCGCTCATACCCATTTCGATAACAGCAGTTTCATTTTCAGGCATAATATCGAGCATAGTAAGCGGAAGACCTATCTGGCTATTTCTGTTGCCCTTAGTCTTAAAGACATTTGAGCCTTGAGAAAGTGCGGCGGCAATCATTTCCTTTGTACTTGTCTTGCCGACACTGCCTGTAACGCCGATAATTTTTATATCGAACCTTGAGCGATAATATGCACCAAGAGCCTGAAGTGCTGTAAGAGTATTTTCTACCTTAATGTATGGCTTTTCGGCATTTTCTGGAGCATCATATTCTGTAAAAGTAGCTGAACAGTTTTTTAAACAATCTTCTATAAACTTATGTGCATCGACCTTCTCGCCACGAATCGGCACAAAAAGAGTTCCGTCTTTAACTTCTCTGCTATCACAAGCAACACTTGTAATTTCTATATCGGGATTTCCGCAAAGCAGAGTACCACCAACTGCCTTTGCGATTTCTGAAACTTTTAATGGTATCATAAATTTATCCTCCAATTATTTCTCAGCTAATATAGAAGCGATAACTTCACGCTCATCATAGTGTGTTTTCTTGCCGTTTTTATCCTGATAATTTTCGTGTCCCTTGCCTGCAAGAACTATAATATCTCCGTCCTGAGCATTTTTGATACAATAACGGATAGCGTCTGTTCTGTCAGGAATAACAACATACTTGCCATCGGTCTTATTGATACCAACCTTTATATCCTCAATAATATCCATAACATTTTCAAAGCGGGAGTTATCCTCGGTTATGACAGATAAATCCGAAAGTCTGCCAGAAATTTCACCCATTTCGTAACGGCGGTCACGAGGTCTGTTTCCTCCCGCACCAAAAAGTGTAATTAAACGGTTTGGGTGATATTCACGCAAGATAGTTAATAGGCTTTCCATACTGAGAGCATTATGAGCATAGTCTATAAGCAAGGTATAGTGTCCCGGAACGGGAACAGGCTCAACTCTGCCTTTAACCTTAACAGTGTTCAAGCCCTCTTTGATAGCATCAAGAGAAACAAGGTGACGGCAGACAGATATTGCCGCAAGAGCATTATAAGCCATAAATTTGCCTGGAATATCAACATCAAGCTCAGTATTCATAACACCACTAATGGTGAAATGCACTCCAAGATAGCCAGCCTTTGAAATAAGGCTGTCATCAGAGCCGATAAGCTCTGCATTCTTCGAGAAGCCAAAGGTTTCAATCTTGCAAGAGGAATGTTCTATTATGTATTGAGCCTTTGCATCATCTATATTTATCATACCAGCCTTGCACTGCTTGAATAGAAGTGCCTTGCAATCGAGATATTCCTGCATATCCTTATGTTCAGCACCGCCGATATGGTCGTGTGAAAAATTAGTGAAGATTGCATAATCAAAGATAAAACCGTCTGTTCTATGCCATTTTAAGCCAAGTGAGCTTGCCTCCATAACAACACACTTACAGCCCTCATTAATCATCTTACGCATTGCTCGCTGAATTTCATAGGATTCAGGCGTTGTGTTGGCAGTTTCTTCAACCTTTCCGTCAATAACAATTCCGAGAGTACCTATAATGCCAGTTTTCAAGCCACCTGCTGTAAGGATATTTGCAACCATAGATGCAGTAGTGGTCTTGCCCTTAGTGCCAGTAATGCCAATTGTAGTAAGTTCATTGGCTGGATTACCAAAATATTCCGCCGAAACCAAAGCAAGAGCCTTTCTTGTATCTTCAACTTTGATTACAAGTGCATTTTTAACCTCTACATCTTCGCAGACAAGCACTGCAGCAGCACCACCATCAACAGCAGATTGTGCGAATTTATGTCCATCAAAAGATGAGCCACTAAGGCAAACAAAAAGGCTATCCTTCTGCACCTTACGAGAATCATATATTACATCTGAAATATCGGTATCAAGAATTTTTTCGTTGTCTATATCTGTATTTTCGGAAAGAGTATAGCTTAAATCCTTTATAAGCTCTTTTAATTTCATAAAATCAACCCCTTATAATTCTTATTAAAAGAATAGTAGAATATTCCTTTCTCATTTTACCACAACCTTAAAGCAAGTTCTACTATTTTGAATAAATTCACGCAAAAAGACGACCACCAAAATGGTAGCCGTCTTTATAATTGGAATTTTTAGATTTAGGCTGTTGCGTTTGTTGATGAACCGATAACATCGTACATACCAAACATTGGAAGAATGATAGATACAACAAGGAAACCAACTACGCCACCGATAACAACTGTCATAATAGGTGTCATCATATCTGTAAGTCTTTGTGTAGATTCATCTGTCTGTGATTCAAAAAGTTCTGCCATTTTAAAGAGTGAATCACCAAGCATACCAGATTCTTCACCAACTCGAATCATAGAAACAAGAATTGCATCGAATACAGGGTGTTTCTTCATTGCTTCATTGATTGGAATACCAATCTGAACATCGTTAATAACATCTGTTATTCTTGCCTTAACAAAAAGGTTAGCAACTGTATCTCTTGAAAGTGCCATAGCTCTGTGAATAGGAATACCTGCATCTGTAAGAGTTGACATCAAGCGACAGAAGCGAGCAAGAGAGGATTGTCTTATGATAGGACCGACAAGTGGAATTTTAAGTTGGAACTGTGCGAACTTCATAGCAAATTCTGCACTGTTTTTCTTTAAGAAAATAAATCCAACTACGATAGCTAATGTAACCAATATAAGAATATACCAATATCCAATCAAGAAATCTGAGAAAGCCATAACACCTGCTGTGAGTGCTGGAAGGTCTGCACCAAAGCTGCTGTAAACGCCTGCAAATGTCGGCAAAACAAAGCAGCAAAGAACGATAATAACCGCAAGAACAAGAACTATGAGGAAGAGAGGATACATCAAAGCACTTCTCAGCTTACCAGAAAGAGCCATATCCTTCTTTGTAATAAGTGCACACTGTTCAAATGCTGTATCAAGACGACCGTTTGCTTCACCAGCTTCTACGATACTGACTATGATTGATGGGAAAGACTTAAACTTTCTCATAGACTGTGATAGAGTAATACCATTATAGAGGTCTTGGTTCATCTCTGTCATAATCTTTTTCATGGTCTTATCTTTTTCGGTGGTAATCATAATCTCCATAGCAAGAGAAAGGTTGATACCAGCCTTCATCATAAGAGCCATCTGGTTAAGGAACATCAGTAGCTTCTTTGGCTTAATCTTTTGCTTATGATAGTCGCCACCGATTTCCATCTGCAGAATGCTTGTAGGGGCATCTGAATTAGAGGCTTCTGACAGTTCCTGAACAACAAGTCCTTTATTTCTCAGGGAATTAAGAGCCTCATTTTCTGTTGCAGCTTCTACAAAGCCTGTTTTCTTTTGATTTTTTTGGTTTATCGCCGTATATTTGTATTTCAATTTAATTCACCGCCCTTAGAGAATCAGGTTATAAGTTGGTCAGTTTCGCCGATGTCGAAGCTCCAAGCCTTAGCTGTCTGAGCAGTGATAATACCCTGTTTAAGAAGTCCTTCGATACTCTTCTTCATAGTAATCATACCTGTCTGAGAACCGAGCTGAATAGACTGGTCGATATTAGCTGTTTTATTTTCACGAATAAGGTTACTGATAGCCTTTGTAACAAACATCATCTCGAAGGCTGCAACACGACCGCCTGTTGCACGAGGAAGAAGTCGCTGAGAAATAACGGCTTTAAGAGATGTAGAAAGCTGAACTCTAATCTGCTGCTGTTGGTCAGCAGGGAAGATGTCTATAAGTCTATCTATTGTCTTAGCAGCACCCTCTGTATGAACTGTTGAGAAAACCAAGTGACCTGTTTCAACGGCTGTCATAGCGGTTGCCATTGTTTCTCTATCACGAAGCTCTCCGAGGAGGATAATATCAGGGTCTTCACGCATCGCAGCTCTAAGAGCATTTGCGTATGATTGACAGTCAAGACCGATTTCTCTCTGGTTGATGATACAATGCTTAGGAGTATGTATAAATTCAACCGGGTCTTCGATTGTTATAATATGACGGCTCTTATTTTTATTTATTTCGTTGAGCAAAGCCGCAAGTGTAGTAGATTTACCTGAACCAGTAGGACCACAGAGAAGAACCAAGCCTGCATTAAGCTCAAGAGTTTTTCTGATTGCCTTTGGCATATTAAATGTGCTAAGCTCAGGAACAACGCTGTTGATAACACGAAGAACAATAGATGTTCCGCATCTCTGATGGAAAGCGTTCGCTCTGAAACGACCACAATCGCCGATTTCAACAGCAGCATCAGCCTCACCAACCGTCATAAAGGTATTAAACTTATCTGCCATAAGCAATGCCTTAATAACTGCTGTAACCTCGCCCTCAGTAAGAGCTGGGTCATCTGTAAAAATTACATTACCATGAAGTCTGTATGCCGGGTGGTTACCGGAGGCAAGGTGAATATCTGAAGCACCTTTGTCAACGGCCATTTTAACAAGATTATAAAAATCCATTTTTAAATATCGCCCCTATCATTATTGTTTATTTGCGCTTTAAGCATTTTTAAATGCAAAAATTTTAAATTAATCATTAGAGATTGTAACATCTATGAATACTTCATATGAGGTTATACCTTGAAGTACGAGTCGGCGTACATTCTCTGTCATAGGAATCATACCATCTTCTATTGCTACATCTCTGAGTTCATCTGAGCTTATATTCTTAGTAACTGCACGCTTGATAACATGAGTAAAGAGCATAATCTCGTGAATCGCAATTCTTCCTTTATAGCCTTTTTTATTACATTTTTCACAGCCACACGGCTTATAAAGTGTAATATTTTCATCATCAAGTGGAAGATCGAGCGACATACGCTCCTCCTGACTTGGTGAATAAGGCTGTTTGCATTCTTTGCAGAGTCTTAGAACAAGTTTCTGTGCTATGATTCCGAGCAAAGCTGATGAAACCATATATGGTTCTATTCCCATATCGACCAGACGGGCAACCGAGCTTGGTGCATCGTATGTATGAAGTGTTGAGAGAACTAAGTGACCCGTAATAGCCGCAGAAACCGCAATATTGGCAGTTTCACCATCACGAATCTCACCAATCATGATAACATCAGGGTCCTGACGAAGAATAGACCTAAGAGCCGCCGCGAAGGTAAGACCTGCTTTTTCGTTAATATTAACCTGTGTGATACCTGGAACAATCATTTCAACAGGGTTTTCAACAGTGATAATATTAATTTCATCTCTCATAATGGAGCGAAGTCCGGTATAGAGCGTGGTTGACTTACCAGAACCAGTCGCACCAGTAACAAGGATAATTCCTCTGTGGCTCGCAACAAGATGTTCAAACTTTTTGAGATTCTCTGGCAAGAAGCCGATATTTTCTTTTTTAAGCTCCATACCAAGAGAGGTTGTAATACGCATAACTATCTTTTCGCCGAACATAGAAGGAAGAACAGATATACGAAGGTCAATTTCCATACCGCCGACCTTATAGTTAATACGACCGTCCTGAGGAATACGCTTTTCTGCGATATTCATATTACCGATAAATTTTATACGGCTCGTAACAGAAGGAATAAGCTCAGGAGCTGTTTCCATATAAATCTGGCAGTTACCATCTATACGGAAGCGTATTCTCATACACTTTTCCATAGGCTCGATATGAATATCACTGGCCTTTTGATAAACGGCTTCTTCCATCATATTATTAACAAAACGAATAATCGGCTGGTCATTTCCTGAAGCCTCTGCTTTTGCGGCTTCTTCTGCTTCTTCTTTCGTTTTATCACTCATCTGCTGAGATGCAACAAACTCCTTAGCATCATCATATGCCTTTTGTGAAGCATAAAGCTCACGGAACTTATTATTAATCTTAGTTGGTTCTGCAATAACTGGTTTAATCTTTAGCTTTGTATATATTGCAATATCATTGAATGCCTTATAATTAAGCGGGTCGGCAACTGCTATTGTGAGAAAGCGTCCCTCAAGTGCTATAGGTAAAACCATATACTGCTGAGCAAGATTCTCTGGTATAAGATTTGCCATTTGTTCAGGGTCCATCTGAACAGTATCAAGGTCAAGATAAGGAATAAGCAACTGCTTTTCAAGAGCCTTACAAACTTGCTGCTCTGTAACAATACCATCTTCTACGAGAATATCTGCGATACGCTTTTTTGAGGTTTTCTGCTTTTTAAGTACCTCTTCGAGCTGTTCCTCAGTTATTGCACCTGAATTTATAAGGATTTGACCTATTTTTAGATTGCTTGCCTTCATCAATTACACTCCTTAAATAGTCGGGAAAAGCACTTTCTATTTAAACAAAGCTAAGTACATACTAACAGCATTGTTTATCAAATTAAAGAAACAAATATAGATAATAGTTCCGATTGCAATATATGGTCCAAACGCAAGATAGAAGCCTTTGCTTTCTTCCACTTCTGTAACATCAGATTCGATATTTTCTTTATCTGTATCATCTATATCGTTATCTTCATCAATTTCTTCTTCAAGCGTAGTCTCGTCACTATTTTTATTAGAAGTTATTTTCTGAACTATAATAGTAACTATAAAACCTAAGCTTGCAATTATTATAGAGATAAATATTGTGTATATTGTTCCTGGAAAACCTGTAAGGATTCCTATTGCGGCAAAGAGCTTTACATCACCGAAGCCCATACCTTCCTTTTTATAGATTATTACACCAATGGCATTTATCAGAAGCATTGCTCCGCCTCCGATAGCTGCACCCGCTATTGGCTGCCACCACTCTGAGCTGAAAATATTGTATCCTCTCAATCTGTCATAAATTACAACTGCAAGAAATACAACTGCTAAAGCGACAGTAAATTGGTCTGGAATTATAGTATACTTAAAATCCGAAACCGTAATCATAAGTAATATGATTATCGAAATTCCGAGAGCTGTGAAAAGAATATCATAGCCCTTATTGAATTGCAGCCTGCACAACATTAAACAAATTGCAGTAATTATTGAAAGTATAATTCCTGAACCCTTAAATGATACTCGCTTTCCAAGCAATTCAGCAGATGGTTCTTCGTCATAATCACAATACCATTTTGCAGGAAATTTGTTAAAAAGAAGATATGATATAAAAATCAGTAAAAAACCTATTGGCAAACAAGCTATTATCCATATGATACCGTTTGTTGTGCCGAGATAAGCTAAAGCCTCCATAAATTTTTAGTCCCTTTGCCCTTTGAATTTAATTTATGCAGCAGATGAGCCTGCTGATGCACTTCCTGAAGCATCTGATGTAGCAGGTGCTGCTACACTTCCTTCTGCTGCATTAGAAGCATCTTGAACAGCCTTCTTGATAGCATCAGGTGTTTGTTCTGTTGGCAAGAAGTAATAAAGCATAAGATCTATAGTAATATCATATTTACCTGTGAAGTATAATGTATTTAAATCTCCGTTAGATGCTTTATTATCTGTATTTTCGCTGCTTTCTGCCTTAGAACTTTCATCAGTGCCATCAGTTATAGCACTATTTGTTCTTTTTTCAATAGCTTCGACTGTCAGTCTGTCTATATAATAAGCACCCTCAGACTGTGTTTCGAAATAATCGAGAACTGTGAGCAACTGTGTTTCATCGAGTGAATCAAATGAAATTGATATATTTGTTGAATATAAAGGCTCACCACTTGAAGAACTTCTGCCCTTATCATCAAGCACCTGCTCAGAAACGCTATATGTAGTAGGCAAAACCTTAGATGAATTGAGCATTTTCATAATATCTTCAGGAGATTTTGTTGCATTAACAAATAATTCCTTACTATCTTTTTCATATTGAGCCTTCATACTACTTACTCTTGAAGCAAGATTTACTCTGTCAGCATAAGCATCTTGATAAATCTTTAGCTGAGAAGCATCTGACTGATGCTGTTTCTCGAGCTCAGGCTGTGCCTTTGAAAAAGGAACCTGAACTGTAAATATAAATATTATAGCCAATAGGACTATTGCTATTATACCAAAGATATACTTTGGAACTGAATTCGTAGAGCCCATTATTTACTTGCCTCCTCGGTAGTAGTACTTGTTTCTTTAGTTGTAGTATCCTTTGTATCTTCAGTAGCTGAGGATTTGCTTGCTTCTTCTTTCTCTTTCTCCTCTTGTGCCTTCTTGATAGTATCTGCTGAAATAGATACAACAAGTGTGTTTGTAATAGCATTTGTATGTTCATCTTTTGTAGATGTCATATTAGCACTGAGGTCGAAGTACTTCTGCTCTTGGATATACTTTCTAAGTGTAACATACTGCTCATAATCTGTTGTAAGAATATTGGCATTGATAGTATTGCTTGAGTTTTGTACATTTACATTCTGTATAGCACCAAGCTTTTCTGTTGAAAGCTCAAATATATGCTTCATCATATCGCCAACATGAACAACTGTCTTTGGAAGCATCTGCTTATCAGTATCGAGGTTTGCAAGCTTTTGTGTATAAGTTTCTTCATCCTTCAAGAGCTGTTTTGTTTCTGTAAGGATAGGGTCATTCAATGCCTTTTGGTCATTATCGTGACGAACATTAAGGAATATCCACCAGCCGCCGACAGCAAGCATCCATACGCCAACTAAGCAAGCAAGACCTGCTGTAACCTTGCCACCAACAGTGGAAGTCTTTTTGAGTACTGCAAGACCAGATTCGCCACCAAGGAAGTTGCCTTCAGCTACACTCATGTTAAGAATAGCATTGAGAGTTACATAGCAGCCTGAGTTATAGTCCTTATCCTTAGCAACCTCTGTAACCTGAGGAGGCACAACACCTTGTGTATAGATATTTGAAACATTCTCGATAGGAGCAGTAAGACCGATAGAACGACAGTAGTTTGAAAGATTTGAAAGCTTTGAAAGACTATCACAAATAACTATCTGGTCAATATCAACCTTCTGAGTAGAGATAACCATTCTAAGAGTTCTGAGAACTTCTCCGGCAGCATTATCGAGCATACCCATAGTTTGTTTTCTTGTATTAGGGTCGTTGCAACGGTCACAAACACCAAGACCATTTTCACGAATGAGGTCGATAGCTCCGAGTGGGCTTATACCGAACTCAAGTGAAATCATTTCTGCAATATCCTCAAGCACACTCGAGAAGGATTGCTGGAAGATAGGAGCGCCGTTATGTAAAATTACAAGACGGGTTGCAACAAAATCAAGGCTGATAAGAGCAACAGTCTTAGTTGCAGAGTTCATCTGCTGTTTACCTGCATAAATAAGAGCTGTGATAGGAGGAATAATCTTAACTACATGGATTCCTTCCTTTTCAAATTCCATTCTAATATCTGCAATGGTCTTTGAACTCATTGCAAAGAGAGCAGCCTGAAGGTCTTCATTCTTTTTTGCCTTGCCGAACTGATAGCCATATTCTGAATGGATAATAGTATATTGAGCTATATCACCATGAAGAATTTTTTCGGCTTCTACACGAGCATAAGCTGGAAGCATCTTATCCTTAGCAGCCGGGTGAGTATATTCTGTGCTGACAACATTATCCTCGTCCTCTATACAAACGAAAACATCGCCAAGATTAAGACCTATACTCTCTGCACACCTCTTTACGAATTGTGCAAGCTCGTCCGCCTTTTGCATCGGATGATCCTTTAATGAATCCTTAAGCTCAAAGATTTGCGGAGCACCAAAAATTGTAGGAATTGGTACACTATTCTTTTTAGCCGAAATCTGAATTGTAGCTTCAGGCTTGTCATATTCTGCAGGAGTAAGAATAAGAAGGCTTCTTGATACCTGCATGACTGTTGCAGTTGTTTTCATAAATACACCACGCTTTTCGTTATTTGGTTTATAGATTTAATGGGTTTTTCCCGTTAGGGCATAATAATACAAAAACGCCAAATGTTCTAATGGTATATACCAATTAGAGTGGTGTTTTTGTTTCGTTTCGAATAATTTATAAAAGAGCACAAAATTATTCTCTATCTAAAAAATAGTTTATATAAACAGTATATATTTTTCGCTGAAAAATGTCAAGCACGAACGCTTAGCAAATTACACAAAATTTCGCATTATATATAAGTTATTTTATCAAGCTGAAGTGTGTATAAATTTTCAGTATATTGAGAAAATATTAATTCGTTTATAATTCTGATAGCCTATCAGTAATCGAATAGTGGATATAATCTTCCGATTAGAAGCAAAGAAGCTTAAATGAAAAGCTTTTAAATATTTTCGAGGAGTTAGATAATTCAACAAAAAAGGGAACGCTTTTATACGTTCCCAAAACTATAACTTTAATGATAATTATTCATCAATATTGTCTGAATCAGCCTCAGGCTCTCCAACATTGGTTTTATCATCTTCATCTATTTCTGCTTTTACATCATCTGCTGTTTCTTTGATTTCGAGATTGTCGCTTATAGCCTCTGCGTTATCTGCACAGCAAATAGTAATATCGCCCTCGTCCTCCTCAGCGGAATCAACGATAACTGGTTCTTCCTTAGCAGCAAGCTCCTCGGCTTTATTTGTTTCAGGAATACCATACATAATTACATATTCAAGTCTATCCTGAGCCTTTTTAAGTCTTTCCTGAGCTACATCAATAACTCTGTAAAGTCTTTGAACCTCAGCACTCTCGGTGTCACCCTTGAGGTCTTTATAGAAATGCTTGCCTAATGCAATATAAGCACGATTGAGAGTTTCTGTTTCGCTCTTGATGACAAACTTCAAGCGATTTGTATAGGCAATATATCTGTTTTTCTCTACAACAGTATCTATTGCTTGGGTAATTCCTGAACCAATAGTATTTAAAATATTCATAGCTATACCTCCAATTTTAATTTATATGGATTTAATTAAAATAATTATACTATAAATTTTCCAAAATGAACAGTATTATTTGCATATTTTAAAAAAAATTTATAATTTTATGTGATTTTTCAGAATTTAAGCATTTATAAATATCAAAAATTTTGAAAAATAAGTGCAAATCAGCTTTTTATATGTTATACTGTAAAAAGAATAATTTTAATTTGGGAGTGACTTTTGATGTCAGAGAAGGTTAAACGCAACATAACTTGCCCTAAATGCGGTAATGTTAAAGAAACTACTCTTCTTTGCAGTGTGAACGCATCATCTTTTAATGAGGCTCACAAGCAAATTTTTGACGATACATTTTTTGAATGGACTTGCGAAAAGTGTGGCGAAACCCGTCAGCTTCTTCACCCTTTACTCTATAACGATATTAAAAATCGAACAATGATTTATTACATTCCGAATGTTGACCGCCGTCAGCTTGTTGATGACAGACTTGAAGCGGAATTTCCTGAGCTTGCTGATGTTAAAAAGCGTGTTGTGCCAACTATTAACGCTTTAAAAGAAAAGCTCTATATCTTTGACCTCGGGCTTAATGATATGGCAGTTGAACTTACTAAGCTTGCCGTTGCAGAGCTTGTAACAAAAAGTCAAAAGATTAATGTATCTGAGGGCTACCTTTCTTCTTATGATGAGGAGGCAAACTCTATTGGCTTTGAGTTTTTCATAGGGGAGGCAGGCAAGCCATTTTTACAAAGTACAAGATTAGAGGTTTATAAGCGTTCTCTCGAAATCGTTGAAACATATTTTAAAGATGAGGATAACAGACAAGGTTTCTTGACTATTGACAGAAGATGGGCAAAAGAGGCTCTCGGACAATATCGTAAGCTTAAGAAATAATTATAAGCTTGGTTAATATATTTAGCAATACTACAGATTATATAAACTATACAAAAGATATTTCAAAAAAAGTTGAATATAGTCGAAAAATGTGATATAATTAAATGGTCAAGAGGGAGTAATCAATACTGCTAAGTATAGTATTTATCGTCAATACGGCACATAGCGTTGCCCGGTAATACTTTAAATGATGAGACTCAGGGACGGTTTTTTTGCCGACCCCTGAGTCTTTTAATTTTGCAGCCATTTAAGCTCCCTTTAAATGTAATCAGAAGGGATTTGGGAAAAATGGATTGGAACATGGTTTGGCAGATTGCTCTGCTGATAATCGGCTTTGTGATGCTGATTAAGGGTGCTGACTGGTTTGTTGATGGTGCGGCAGGAATTGCAGACAAGCTACATATTCCACAACTTATTATCGGACTTACTATCGTTGCTATGGGTACGAGTGCTCCTGAAGCGGCTATAAGTATTTCGGCATCTGTGCAAGGCAGTGCGGATATTGCTGTCGGAAATATTCTCGGAAGTAATATACTCAATATACTTATTATTCTTGGCATAACTTCTGTTATCACTCCACTTGCTGTGCAAAAATCCACTGTGAAATATGAAATTCCATTTGTTATTATCATAAGCGTTATATTCGGTTTGATTGGTCTTTTTGATAATTCTATCGGATTTATTGATGGCATCTTACTTTGGGTACTCTTTATCGCTTATATTGCTTATCTATTTATTATGACCAAAAAGGGAAAAATTCAAGCCGATGAATCAGATGACGAAGATAATGACAAAAAGCCTAAAAAGGTCTGGCAGCTTATCCTCTTTGGAATAATAGGTATTGCTTTGGTTGTTTTTGGAAGTAACATTACTGTTAATGCTGCAACTGAAATTGCAACTATGTTTGGTATGAGTGAGAGATTCATTGGTCTTACTATTGTTGCTCTTGGCACTTCCTTACCCGAGCTTGTTACAAGCATTACAGCCGCTCTCAAGAAAAATGCTGATATTGCTATCGGAAACATCGTAGGAAGTAATATTTTTAACATTCTCTTTGTTATAGGTACTTCTGCTATGATTACACCTGTTGCTTATCAAAATCAGTTCCTTATAGACAGCATACTCTGCGTTGCAACTGCTATACTTCTCTTGCTCTTAGTTCTGAATAAGGATAAAAAGCTAAAGCGTTGGGGCGGAATACTTATGCTAATCTGCTATGCTGGATACTTTGTATACCTTATAAGATAAGTATTGACCTTATATTTTAAATTTGATATAATCTAAGAAAACAAAATTAAATAATTGCTTGCCGCCGGGTAAGCTGAAATAACGCTGTGCCGTATATCGTTAGGCCTATGAAGATATACGGTATCAGCGTTTTATTTTGTGTGCGTGACCAAGACGCGTAATCGCTCGGCTTTGCCTCGCTCGGAGTGTATACGATAAGTAAATTGACGCGGATGAAGTAGCTACCGAAGCCGAACGGGATACGCCGTTCGGCTCTACCGATTAGCTAACATACTTTCCTAAGACAATTAAAAGTTTAGATCAAGCCTTTTCAAAGGCTTGCGGATTCCAAAGGCAGAGCCTTTGGTGGGTTTTAAGGGCAAAGCCCTTAACATCTCTTGCCCTCTAAGGGCGGACAAAGTCCGCCCCTAAGAACTAATGTTAGCAGCGCAAGAAAATAAAGCGGTGGACAAAGTCCACCGCTTTAGGAGCAAAGAATGTTGGGCTTCGCCCAAAGGTATTTCGCTCTCTGCGGAGAGCGACAAGGGCGTTGCCCTTGACCTACGAGCCTTTAAAAAGGCTCAAGCGAAATTTTTGACTGTCTTGGGGAAGTTTATTAGCTAATTGGAGCGAACATAGTTCGCTACATTTATAAGGAGTTTGATTATGATTAAGACACATCTTGGAGAATTTTGTAAGTATACTTCGCTAAATGTTTTGGGTATGATAGGACTTTCTTGCTATATTCTTGCGGATACCTTTTTCGTAGCAAATGGTACGGGAAGCAACGGACTTGCAGCTCTGAATATCGTAATTCCTGCTTTTAGTCTTATTCAAGGCACTGGTCTTATGCTTGGAATAGGCGGTGCTACGAAATATTCAATAGCTAAAAATCAGGGCTTAAAAGAGGAAAGCAACAAGGCTTTTACTCATTCCTTATACCTTGGGGCAATATTTGCGGCTGCTTATATGCTTATGGGTGTTTTTCTTTCCTCACCCATTTCTACTCTTTTAGGGGCAAATAATGATACCTTTGAAATGTGCAAAAACTACTTACAAATCCTTATGATATTTGCACCTGCATTTATCGCTAATAATATTATCTTAGCCTTTGTGAGAAATGATGGTGCTCCTCAGCTTTCTATGGCGGCTATGATTTCGGGAAGTATCTTTAACATTGTATTCGATTATATATTCATTTATCCTATGAGAATGGGTATCTTCGGTGCGGCTCTTGCGACAGGCTTTTCGCCAGCGGTAAGCCTACTCATACTCTCTATATTTTTTATTAAAAAACATAACAACTTTAAACCTATCAAATGCAAATTTTCGCTTAAATTTAGTCTAAGGATAATGTCTGTTGGCATACCTTCGCTTGTAACAGAGATTTCATCGGGAATAGTTATTTTTGTATTTAACATCATTATGCTTCAGCTACTTGGCAATATCGGCGTGGCCGCATACGGAATTATTGCTAACATTTCGATTGTTGTAATTTCAATTTTTACGGGCGTATCTCAGGGTATTCAGCCACTTATAAGCAGATATTACGGTCTTAATGACAAGAAAACTATAAAAATCACTTTGAAATATGCTCTTATTACTTCTATAATTATTGCTATTGTGGTTTATGGCTGTCTGCTTTTATTTTCAAACCCGATTGTATCAGCTTTTAACAGCGAAAATAATTCCTCTTTGCAGGTGGCTGCGATAAATGGCTTGAAAATTTATTTTACAGGTATATTTTTCGCAGGACTTAACATAATTCTTGCAACATATTTCGCCGCAACAGACAAGGCTAAACCAGCAGGAACTATTTCTATTTTGCGTGGATTTATTGTTATACTGCCACTTGCTATTCTTTTGGCAAATCTTTTTGGAATAAATGGACTTTGGATTTCGTTTCCTCTTGCTGAATTTATAGTTAGTATAATATCATTTATCATTCTTTCTATACAGCGAAAGAGATAATGTTTTTATTTCTAAAGTAAACTATACTTTAGAGTATTAAATTTATTAGCTAAAATTTGGGTATCTATGACATTAGTTATAAGCGGCGGATTTTATCCGCCGCTTTAGGGGCAAAGAATGTTAAGGGCTTCGCCCTTAAAACCCACGAGGGACTCCGCCCCTCGACCCTGCGAGCCTTTGAAAAGGCTCGAGCGAAACTTTTAATTGTCTTAGGGGAAGTTGGTTAGTTAAGCGGTAGTTTAGTCCTCCGCGTGGGCAAACTTCTTATTCTCATTACGAGCGAGGCTTGCCGAGCGATTACGCGTCTTGTCCTGTGCGGTCACGCACCGAAACTTTTGAGTATCTTAATAGAAATTTGTATATTCTCCGATTTTATGCCAAAAATAAAATCGGAGGTGCAATTAAGATGAAATCTAATACTAAAGAAAAAAATAACAATCCAAAGAAAAATGCTGGCTTTTATATCGCTCTCGCTCTTTGCATAACTGCAATCGGAGGTGCGGCTTGGACAACATATAGCAGTGTTTTAGACTATCAGACCCCCAAAGAAGAAAGCTCTGCTCAGTCCGAAGGCTCAAAGCCTAAGGACAAGCCTACTGACAAAACTGTAAGTGGCTTGGAATATTCAAAACCTGAATCTAAAACTGAAAGCTCTGAAAAAACAACTAATACCATTCTTGAAAGCTCGGAAGAAAGCTCGGAAGTATCTATTGAGGAAAGTTCAAGTGAATCTTCTGAAATAAGTCAGGAAAACGAAAATAAATTTATAGAGCCAATAGACGGAAAGATTATTAAAGGATATAGCCCTGAAAATCCTGTCTATTCAAAAACAATGGGGGATTGGCGTGTTCACGAGGGAATAGATATTACTGCTGATGATGGCGAAAAGGTTCGTGCATATTCTGACGGAATTGTTAAAAAGGTTTATAACGATGAACTTTTGGGATATAGCATAGAAATTGAGCATAATAATGGTATAACTATGATATATAGTGGTCTTAGCCCAACTATACTTGTCAAAGAGGGAGAAAGTGTTTCTTGTGGCGATTATATAGGTGCTGTATTTACTATTCCGAGTGAAATTATGGACGAAGTTCATCTTCATCTTACTGCTAAAAAGGACGGAAAGCTTATAGACGCACAGGCAGTCTTGGAAAAAAATGCTTAATTGAATCATAGCGTATATTAAGACTAAAATGCACAGTTTAATCAGATTATTATGAAATTTATATAATAATTACTACTATAATATCTTGCATAAATTTTTCATAATATTTCTGGTATTATTTGTAAGCCACCGAAAATGTTATTAATTTGTTCATAATTAGTCGATAATTTATTTATACTTTCTTTGAAATTGTGTGATATTATATTGATGAAGGGGAGAGTTGGTTACTCAGAACCAACTCACATTAGAGTAGTTTAGAACATTTTAGCATACCTCGTTTGAAGCAAAGAGCATAACAAATTCGGCTTAACTTACCGCATTTGTTATGCTCTTTGTTATTGCATATTTTAGATATAGATAAGGACAAAAAAATCCCTGAACCTTATAAGTTCAGGGATTTTGCTTGATATAAGCTTAGTCAGAGGAATAGCGAGGATTTGAAAGATATGTGTTTGTTCCATTTCCTACACGAGTTTCTACAATCCTAAACTTTGTGTTCCATGTTTTATCAAAGATATTGATATCGCCAGTTTTTCTTGCTTCATATGTACCTGCATAAATCTTAAATGACTCAGTTTCACCAGAAGCATTTTTATAGCTTATAGTTGTGTTTGTGAGGAAGGTTATCTTTACAGGCTTTTTAGAATCTTTACTTCTAAGGATAAACTTAGGATTAATTTTGCTTCCACCAGAAACCTTTCCAGAAGATGCAAATACAAAATCATCTGCTATGAATGTTGTATTGTTATTTATATAGAGATAGTTCTGGCTTTCCCAACGGAATGCGAGCGTTCCATCAGATGTATATTTACCGTTAAGCTTACCATCTTTAGCCTTAAAGTTGACACTATCTGCACATGTGCTTGATGTATTATTGCTTTTAATCTTGAAGTTTGAATCTGTCCAACCAATTTCATCAGAGTATTTCGCACCCTTGATATAGCCTTGATTTTCTGTATCTGTAAAGAAATTCTTAGCTTTATCTGAATACAAATTAACCTCTCCAGAATAATTAGCATTGCTGATTATGTATGCACCAGAAAGAATAGTATAGCTACCATTACTATATGTTACATTTGTATCATATGTGAAGTATAGTATGAAAGCGTCCTTTCTATTGACATCTGTAGACTTATAACCGACTATTTTCTGTTCGCCAGCACTGGTCTGCTTATATTTTTTGCTTGAATAGGTGAAGTAGTTATCTGGTGAGTTGCTTACCCAGCCATCTCCGCTATTACCATAAACCCATTCTTGACCAGCCTGCATCTTGTCTTTATAGCTGCCGACATACTTAGATGTATAGAACTGTACATCATAAACTGTATTATCTTGGGATTCTGCAGCATTGATATAATACATATAATATCCATCTGAATTTCTTGAAGTAACAGGTATGTTTTCTCTTACTATACTTGAACCAGTGATATTATCTTTAATTGTATATCTAAGGAATATGCTTCCAGTCCAGTTATTCTGATTATCAAGAATTGCAACTACCTTACCTGAAACATCTGGGCTTATTTCTTTTATGAGCTTATTAAGCTCTCTTGTGTATGAATTTATATCGTCTAAAGTAGAAGCATCACTATTGTATGCTGCAAGAGCATCTTTCATAGTGCCTGCAATAACTTTTATTTCATCTGGGTCAAAGGTTACGCCAGAAGAAATGCTTGCCTGCTCAGGATACCAAACCGGATTGCCGTTAGAATCAATAGTTACATATGCTCTTGCGCTTGATATAGCATAATAGAGATTCTGATATGCTTCTGTCCACTCTTTCAGGAGGTCGGCAAGCTCTTGGTCCTTAGCTGGGTCATCTGTAGAGGTTATGCTTTCAGCTATATTCTTCAACGCATTAGGAACATAAGGGCTGGCAAGCTTTGCTGCGTGTGTATTATAATCGTAGTCATAAATATACCAACCCTCTGCGATACTGCTTGCATTGGTCTTTGCTCTTGAAAGGGCGAGGTTACCAGGAACATATGTAAGCCAAGCTGGTGTTCCTCCTGGGCCTGCATTATAGTCATAGAGAACTACATCGCCACCCTGAAGCTTTGTCATAGGAAGGATTTGTGTTGGTGTACTTTCTCCTGATGTAAGCTGAATGAATGGCATATTATTTGGAATATCTACATAATATCTGCCATCATATGTATCTGTGAGCTTAACTGTGTTTTTTCCAGTACCCCACATAGTTACTTTCATACCTTCATAATTAGCTTCCCAATCTGAGATTTTTGTGATATAAACTCTTGTAGTATTTTTGCTAACAGTATCTTCTGGGTTAACTGTGGAAATAGAAAGCTTGTTGGATTTATCAAGTGTTACCCATACATCGCCCCATACCTGATGAACCTGTTCAGTAGTAAATGAGGCATTAGTATTATCAAGTCCCTTAATCTGGAAGCTATAAAGGTCTGAATCACCAGCAGGAATTTTATACTCATACCAGTCATAATATACTTGTGTTTCAGATAAACCTACACGAGCGTAACCACTTTCTCCTTCACCTGCACAGTTGAACTTTCCTGACTCAAGTGCATGACCAAGCATATCCTTTCTGCCGGCTCTTGTATCAGCTTTATTATAGAAAATTCTCTTTTTACCACCAACAAATGCCATATTTGCACCATCAACATCAAAGCTTGTTATTGGGGTTGTATCAATTACTACTGGTGATGCGGTATATGATGAAATATTCCAGCTTGAACCACTTCTAGTAATCTGCTGTGAATTAAAGTATGCTTTTGGACTTGCTGAATTATCAACGGCGAACTTAATTCTTGAGGTTTTTCTTGATGAACTATTTTTATCAGAAATAATTATGCTATTTACTCTTCTTGTATCAACAGCAATATAGAAATTGTTTCCATCATCTGTTATGAGAAGCTTTTCGGATAACTGCTCTAATACGACGCTGCCACTATCATCAACCTGATAAAGCTTTGCATAAAGCTCATTGCTCCAGCCTGAAGGCTTATTGAAATAAACTGTGATAATAGGCTTATCTGCTGAAACATTATCGTCTGAATATGTAGCAGTTTGTGTAGTTGTATTGCTTGTATCCATATTCACAATATTAGCGGATTTATTCTTGCTCATAGTAGTAATATTTGTTTTTGGAGCAAGCTTTTTGAATGATGCAAGAGACCTTGCATCAACCTTAAATGGGTCGTTCTTATCTATAAATCTTATAACAACAGGCTCTGTGCTAATTGTTAATTTTTCTGTTATAGTTGTTCCATTGCAAAGATGGAAGCTTGACTTGGCATCAAAAGCAACTCTCTTAATATAGTAGCGTTCTGTCTTATCAAGAGTTTCCATTGGGTCTGATGTTGCAGATGCTGTATTAAGGCTTGTGTTTTTCGATTCCTTAACATAGACATATTGACTTGTACCCCAACCTGATGGTGCATTAGTAGAAGAGTATATAGTAGTAAGCTTTGCAGAATCTACATTATGTTTTGATTTAATCATGAAGAGATTATTGCTTAGATTATCATCAATGTTAATAGTAGCTGTTTGGTTAGAGCCATTGCCTACACCACTGATAATAATAACATTTGTATATTTATTATCAAGGTCATAGTAATAATACTTGGATATGATATCCTTTTTAAGCTTAAACTCTGCCTTTATACTTTCATTAGCACTTGTGAGTGTATCAAAGGCTGCGTTTTGCTTACCATCACCACCTGAACCATACCAAGCATAGATATAGTAATTTGTACCATTAGTGCCAAAACCATTTGGGTCTATATCGAACCAAACTCTCTTTTTACCATCTGCAACAGCAGGTGTAATATCATCTTGTGGAATATAAGCAAGCTCGTTTACTGCACTTTCAAGCTTTTCCTTATAGCTATCAATCTCTGCCTGTGTCAACAAGGTTGAATCAATAGCATTATCGATAACAGCAATAACCTTTTCAAGGTTAGTTACTGTTCCTGTAACAAGAATATTTCTATCCTTATCAATGATAGCCTGAGCAGCATTAACTGCATCTACAAGCTCATCTATTTTGCCTGTATTTTGTATTCTTGAGCATACGCTAATAAGTTTCTTTGTAGCATCTTGAAGAGCTGCTTTATTTCTTGAACCATTATTATAAAGATTCTCAGCATTAGCTAATGCTGTTTCGAGTTCATTTATAAGCTTAGAATTCGGATTATTATCTCTTACTGTTTTTCCATTATCAATAGCTTTTTTAAGATTATCTCTATATGAAGCAACTTTCTCAAGAGTGGACATTTTATTTTGTAAGTCGATAGCTTTATTATCAGCAGTTTCTTGACTTACTGATTTTTTGTCTACCGCTAATTTATCAAGCAACTCCTTAGCCTGATTCATAACAAATTTTAATGTTGTATAGCTTTCTTCTGTATAATCCTCTTCTTTATAGCTACTTGCTTTATCATACTTAGCTTGTAGCTTTGAAGGGTCAGTATCTTTTGTTGTAAGCTTATCAATAGCGTTATTTATATTATCTCTCTGTGCATTATAATCTGAATTTGATTGAAGTGTTGGCTTATTATATACTTCCTTAGCAGCATTAACAACTGTTATAAAATCATACCAGCTTGAGGGTTCATAATCTCCTTGATATAAAGAGTCTGCCTTAACAATAGCACTTCTTAGATTTGTTTTTGCTGCTGAGCTATTACGGCTTTCTACCTTATAGTCTATAGACGGTGAACCAGACTTTGTATTATCCTTGAGCTTTGCATAGACAGTGACATAGTCTTCATCATTCATATAAACAGAGGCTGCCTTCTCAGAAATAAATGAACGAGCACTATATTGACCAGTGGCAGTATCTTGCTCAATAACTATATAAGCAGAGTTACCTTTTATAGAGCCTACCATTGTACCAGTAGTAACAGCAGGAACTGTAACACTATGTGAACTGCCCTCATAACCCTTAAAGTCAATAGTCACATCTTGAGAACCATTGCCTTCTATTTTAGTACTCCACCAGCCATAGCCATTGGATACACCAGAAGAACTAGTGCCGGTGCTTGTAATGGTAAATGATGGTGCCATAGAATCATCATTTTTGCCCTTAAGCTTTGTATAATATACTGTCTGCTTAGAATTAGCATAAGCGATAAGTCTATTCTCAAGCAATTCTTTACCGTTCCAATCATAGCCTTTATAATAATAGAGAGGAGATTCAAGAATTTCTACATAAATGTTTCTATCGGATTCATCAAAGTACCAAACATTAAAAAATTCCAAGCTCTGTGTGTCATTAGCTTTAGAACCAACATTACCGCCCTGACGAGAAACGATAAGGTTAAACCAAGGAACCATTCCACCCTTATCATCTGCAACTCTACTCGGTGAGAAAGTATGTGAATACCACGCATTACCTTCTGGAATCATAGCAGTTGTAGGACCGTCTTTACCCTTACCATCTGAAATCCACTTACCAGCTGGCTCGAACTTATTATTCTCAAATTCAACAGCATTAATCTGATTAACTGTTAATTGTTCAGGTTTTTTCACATTGTTCCAATCAATGCCTTGGTCTGTTCTCTTATAATATGACCAAGTATAAATACAAGGAACGAAGTCATTTGCAGTATCTACTCTGCTTGGGTCCTGCTTAACATGAATATTGATATCATCACTGCTGACGCTTGTATTTATTCTTTCAGGAACTGTTGAGAGCTGTCTGCCAAGAACATTTCCTGATGAACCAACAGTATATGTAACACTAAGTGATGTAGACTTAGAATTACCACCGAGCATATCTTCAGATTTTGCATATGCTCTGAGTGTAATCTCAGACTTAGCTTTGTCATATACTGCATGAACGAAGGTTTTATAGGCAGAGGTATCTGCACTGACGCTTGTTACTTCTGCACCTTCTTCTGTTGTACCACCAACAGTATCTTTCATGAGAATATATTCTTCACCGGTTGTCTTTGGGTCTATAATCTTAGGGAGGTCTGCATTCTCATAATATGTTGCAGCATAATTAAGGGCTGATTTTGCGTTTAGATAAGCTTGTCTTTCGTTAACATCTCCAGAAGTTGATTTTGTACTGAACATCGCTACGCTTATCAAGCTTGTTGCAAGGATAATAATTACACAAGAAACAACAAGAACAGTGGCAAGAGCAAAGCCACGCTTACTGTTCATATGTTTTGATTTTGGTTTAACCATAAATTAGCTAACTCCTTTCTTATTTTGTCATACTAAAATCTATACATATAGGATTTGGCATAGATGAACTATTTAGTGTATAGCTTTGGTCGAAATCACTTCCTGCACCATTATTATTCATTGTAAGAGTACCTGAATAATCATATGTAACATTCGGTTCATAGTTACTTATCATACAAAGCTTATAATCAACATATTTTTGGCTATTGTCTTTGCCAACTGTATATGCCTTTTGGGTGAAAGAACTTATTCCTTTGCAATTAATCATACTGGTAAGTTGTATTGCTCCCGTATTATCATCTTCATAAGCCATTAAAAATTTTGCTGTATTATCAGTTGGATTCAAAATTAAATAATAGTGCTTATCTTGTGGCGAAAATGCACTTTCGTTATAATTACTCGTTGAGATAGAATATGCACTGCCAACACATTTCTTATACATTCTCTCGAAGCTGGTCGCCTCTTGTTTAGAATTTTCTATATCGGTACTTATAGAATATCTGTCCATACTTCCTGATATAGCACCAACAAGCATACCCGAGCATATCGAAAGAATTGCTATAACAACTATAACCTCAACAAGGGTAAAGCCATGCTTGCTATTTAAAAGCTTGCGATTTTTTTTACGCATCTCTTATACTTTCCTTTCTTTAAGTTATTTAATCGTTACAATTGAGCTGGCAATTATATCGCCTTGAGAAGATTTTGCATTAACCATTACTTTATATCCATCAAATTCTTTATGAGAACCATCAGAAGCTGAAGTAGGTAATGAATTGGTAAGATATTGGACGGTGCATTGCATATCACTTATAGATGATGCATCAGGGAAATCAACACTTGGGTTACTTATTTGGTCTACAAACTCTACATTATTAAGCTTAGTGCTTAAACCATCATATGTACCATCACCATTTATAGTTTCTAATACTAAATTATTATAAAAGGTTTTTTTAGCGGTTTGGTCGGTTGGATCACCAGTATAATTATTTGATGAAAAAGCTTTCTCTAAGGCAGTAGAAACTGTATCTGCGACGCCCTGAGCCTGAGCCGAGGCATCTTCTAAGCTCTTATTCTCAACAATAGAAATATATCCATGAACAATGGCTGTCATTGTTGAGGCGAAAACTATTGAAACAATAGCAATAGCAACTACTAACTCAACAAGAGTTACACCTTTCTTGGAATTATATCGCCGTTTGCATCTTTTCATATTTATTTACGCACCTTTCAATTATTTTATGGAATAATTACCGATAATATTAATTCATAAAACTATACATACTAATATTATACATCAAATTATAGATTTGGCAAGAAAAATTATCCTATTAATTTCAACAAAATTAACTGACATTATTTATGAAAAATGAGCGTTATGACATATTTTGGTATAATATCTATGCTTGGCGACCCATTATTATATTTAAGAATATGGCAAACAAAAATGCCCATAGACAAGACTATGGGCAAAAGCTTACATTATATATAGAAATTTACATATTATTGTAGAGAGTTCCAAGTGTTATTGTGTTATCAAGCTGGGTAAAAGAACAACCATTAATATTGGGGGCTGTGCCTGTGCTGGAATAAACAATAGTTCCAATAGTAAGCCCACTTCCTATGGCTGCTGAGGTGCAGTAGTAATATTCTCCAATATTTATATTGAGTCCGGAATATTTTGCAATATCAGATACTTTTGCATTTCGTGCGGCATTTTTTCTTGTGGTAATTCCGCTATTTTTTATTGCGGCAAAAGAAACTGCTGTTCCGTCAGCATTCTTCGACATTGTGTTATTAATTGTACCAGCTTTTATTTCATTATAGGCATTTTGGCACACTTGGTTTAGAGTTTGTGCTTGCGCTTCTCCAGAAGAAGCTGTTGTAGAATCTAAAATATTTATAAGACAAGGAATTGCTATTGCCGCAATAATAGCAAGAATAGCTATGACAACTACTAACTCAACAAGTGTAAAACCACGCTTATTAGCTTTAACTTTCATAACCTTAACTCTCCTAAAAATATTAAAATGGGGTAGATGGTATAGATTTTCTACTCTTTTATTTTATAAATATTATAATTTACAATCTATACTTTTGTCAATGTATAATATCACGAAAATGTCATTTATAATTTGTAGCTTTTGTATAAGCAAAACAAAAGCCCGACCGAAGTCGAGCTTTTGAATTAAATCTTATATTACTCTGTTTAAATTAGCTCTTGTAAAGACCACTTGCACCACCAAGAGTTGTTGTTGTTGCAAGCTGAGAATAAGCAGCACCTGAAGGAGTTGTAGGAGCAGAACCTGTATCAGAATATGCGATGTCACCAACTGCAACGCCTGTAGCAGCTGTTGTGCAGAAGTAGTAATCAGCAGAGATATCGAAGTTCAAGCCTGAGTATACCATAACCTGAGCAACTGTAACAGCATTAGCAGCTGTCTGCTTAGCTGTAGCTGTAGCTGCCTTTGCAGCAGCCCATGTGATAGCTGTGCCATCAGAGTTCTTAGACTCCTCATTGTTGATTGTGCCTGACTTTACGCCTGCGTAAACATTCTTGCACTGTTGGCTAAGTGTTGATGCATTAGAAGCACCTGAAGAGTTAGTAGCTGATTGGATGATGTTAACAACCATTGGGATTGCGATTGCTGCGAGAATTGCAAGGATTGCAATAACAACAACGAGTTCAACGAGTGTGAAGCCTTTCTTAGACTTCTTTGCGAGTAGCTTTTGCTGGAGTGTCATTTTACATTACCTCTTTCTTAAAATAAAATAATTTTTTCTTGAGATGCGGTTCTTGAAGGGGGTGAACCGTTCATCTCTGTTGTGTCTATATATTAACTTATTATGAACGAAATGTCAACACTTTTTTTTGAGTTTTTTTTGATTTAATTGTAAAACAAGTTAGTGTTTTTTTGTGCAATTTCAACAACAGGTATGTTTTTTCCAGTTTTTATAGGGATTTTTACCAAACAAACTTTCAAGATGTTAAAATCTACTTGTGCAATTTAGCCTACAGAATTTGCTCTTGATTAGCTTATATTTATTCTTTTATAGAAATTTTTTAGACAAATTTATGAATTTGTAAATAAATTCATATTTTATTCATAATATTTTGTTTGTATAGTACAATTATTAGTCATTATAATTTTATTAGTGATATAAATATAATCTAAGTATTGTTGAAAACTGAAATTTATTGTTTTTTATCAATTTTAAAAATTTAAGGCTTTTTCTTTTTGTTTAAAAAGAGCACACGCACAAAAACATTTGACACAAGCCGTTTTCTACTGTATAATATAGGTATAGAGCATACCGATAAGCGGTCGCTCCCAAATATTGATTAAGTTAAGAAATAACCGTCCTATTTGGTCGCAGGGCGGTTATTTCCTTTTATTATGGGAATCAATAATCGAAACTATCAAAGTTCCAACTGTTGCTATTGCTATGATAAGCTGAAATAAGTCAGACCATGTAACAGCATTCTCCATATGTAGCACCCCATTTCTGGGAGCAGGATTGACCGCCTACCGTTTGTGGTATGCTCTATGGCTTTTATTATATCAAATCGGACTTTTTTCGTCAAATTATTTTTGCCATTTTGTAGCTATTTTATTTGACACAAGCCGTTTTTTACTGTATAATATAGGTATAGAGCATACCGATAAGCGGTCGCTCCCAAATATTGATTAAGTTAAGAAATAACCGTCCTATTTGGTCGCAGGGCGGTTATTTCCTTTTATTATGGGAGTCAATTACTTATAAATAGGGCAGAGGATTTCATTATGATTTTCTCCGCCCTTATTTCATATATAATAATATGTAAAGCGTTAGTTACATTGATAACAATATTCTTCTCTTTTGAAATAACTATTAAAAAATGTTAACGACAACTTGAACAAATCAACCTGACATAATTTAAAAATCAAAAGTAAATCGCTGAAATCCTACAACTTTTACAAATATCTAACAAAAAGCTCTTGCATTAAAAAATATTACGATATAAAATATGCTTACATTCGCAAAGGAGGAATGAAAATGAACTTTTTTAATAAATCTATAACTAAAAGAATTCTTGGAATATTACTTTCAGCTACTGTTGTATGTTCCGCTATGTATGGCTGTTCTGGTGGAACTTCAAATGACGAATCCTCTGCCAAAGAAGCTGTTGCATCAGCAACAAGCAAGCCGCCTGTTTCTTCTAAAGTAGATAAAGTAGAATCTTCTAAGCCAGTCTTAAGCAAACCTGAATCTTCTGCTGAGGAATCTTCTGCTGAGGAATCTTCTGAGTCTTCCAATACAGAAACAAGTATTGGATATATTGAAATAGTAGAAAATTTTAATGCAGAAGCTGTTGGAACTAATTCTATAAATCTAAACTGGTCATCAGTTTCTGATATAAGCGGATATGAAATTTATCGCAAATATGATTCTACGAGTGCTAATTACGATAAGATTATGACCATTAAGAATTCTTCGACTACCTTCTTTAATGATAATCAGATTGTTGCGGGAACTCGTTATTATTATCAGATAAGACCTTATATCTATGCTAATGATAAATATTATTATGGAGAATTTTCGGCAACAAATGCCTTTACTCAAATCGCTGATGTTTCGGAAATCACCGTTACAGCAAGAACCTCGAGCAGTATAGCAATTTCTTGGGATAGAATTAAAAATGCTACGGCTTATACAATCTATCGCAAGGATAGCACAGACGATAATTATACTTCTATTGCAACTATTACTGATTGGGAAAATTCAGCTTATACAGACACAGGACTCACTGTCGGAAAAACTTACTATTATAAAGTAGACGCATTTGTAAGCTTTGGCGGTGAAAGCTATTATAGCAATCCGTCTGAAATCAGCACATATACACCACCTGAAAAGCCTTCCTTCACTGCATCTTATGACGAAAAAACAGAAAAAATTAAGGTAAGCTGGAAAGCTATAAATGGGGCAGAGGGTTATAGCGTTCAAATCTCTGATGATGAGGACGGAGATTATGACAGCTATGATGTTTCTGATAAGCTTGAATTCGAGCTTAAAGTTAAGAAAAATAAGATGTACTATATCAAGGTATATTCTTACTGCACTATTGATGGCGAAAAGAAATTCAGCAGTTATGAGATGAAACCTCTTGAATGTGGCGAAGTTCCTAAGGTTCATGGATATAATGTGGGCGATACATATATTGAAATAAGCCTCGATAAACAGCATATGTGGTATTATAAAGACGGTAAGCTTATTGTTTCAACTGATGTTGTAACAGGCTATAAAAATGCTCACGATACACCGACTGGTCTTTATTATGTTATAAACAAAGCTTCGCCTGCTGAACTCGTTGGAGAAACCTGGGACGTTTGGGTTAACTTCTGGCTCGGCGTAACATATGACGGTGTTGGTATTCACGATTCTACATGGAGAACTGGTGGCTACGGCGGAAATATCTATACATATGACGGCTCTCACGGCTGTATAAATACTCCATATGACGCAGTTAAGAAAATCTATGATAACTGCAAAGAAAATACTCCTGTTGTAATTTATTAACACATTATAAATAGTGTTCTTTCTTACTTGACAACTAATGGTGATTGTACTAAACTTATAGTACAATCACCATTTTAAATATTGGAGGTATTAAACTATGAAAATTAAAAAACTCGCATCGGCAGTTTTATCCGCTATCTTGGGAACTGTTATTATATTTTCGGGCTGTTCTAATGGCGGCTCTGTAAATGATAATTCAAACAAGGCAGAAAGCTCTATAACTTCTTCTGAATCAAAAACAGAATCAAGCCAGTCTTCTAAGGTGGAATCAAGCACTGTATCTAAAACAGAATCTCAAAGTTCTAAAAATGAATCTTCTAAAAATACTGAGCCTGACGCAGATTATATACCAGCTATGTGGAAGGTTACTAAAGGCGACAAGGAAATGTATCTCTTTGGCTCAATTCACGCTACACAGGACGGTGCAGAAAATCTGCCGGACTATGTACAGAAAGCCTTTGATGAATGTGACTATCTCGCTATGGAGCTTGACACAGACAGTATGATGAATGACTTAGGACAAGCTTTACAACTTACACAAAAGCTTATGTATACTGATGGCACAACTATTAAAGACCATATTTCTAAGGAAACTTATAACGCTGCTGTAAAATATCTTACTGAAAAGGGTTTATATATATCATATTATGATAACTTTAAGCCCATGATGTGGATTTCATTGCTCGAAAATGCAATGTGTAATGACGCGGGCATTGATATTACAAAATCTATGGAAAGTATTATGACCTCAAAAGCTAAAAAGGCTAACAAGAAAATCTTAGAGGTTGAGAATATTGATATTCAGCTTGGTGTATTTGATAACATTTCAGATGAACTTGCAGATGTTATGATTTTAAGCTATACACAAGCAGACCCAAGCGAACAAGCAAAGGCAAATAATAAGTTATATGAGCAGTGGAAACACGGAGAAGCTATTGAAGATACAGATGAAGATGAAATTCCTGATGAATGTAAGGAAGATTACGAAAAATACAGCAAAGCTATGCTCACAGACAGAAACAAGGGTATGGCTGACAAAGCCGAAGAATATATGAATGACGGCAAGAAAGTATTCTTTATGGTTGGGGCAGCTCATATGTATGGTGATAACGGAATCGTTCAGCTTTTGACAGATAGGGGATATACAGTAGATAGAGTATATAAGACAGAGAAGCTTAGCAAGGCTGCATAATTTCTCAGAAGTTTAGCTTAGAATTACAAATTTCGTCATTCGGCAGTTCATTGGTAATTTCTTAATCCGTGGCAGTTAACTTGCCTTATCAATGTCGAAGTTTTGCAACGCAAAACTGATTTCGCGACTTGGGAGCGGCGGCTCGCCGCAAAGTTTTGCTCAAGCTTTTTTAAAAGCTTGCGAATTCCAAAGGCAGAGCCTTTGGTGGGTTTTAAGGGCGAAGCCCTTAACATTCTTTGCCAATAACGGCGAACGAAGTTCGCCGCTATTTCTCCATTAAAGAATACAAAAACGCTCAGGTTTCAAAATACCTGAGCGTTTTTCAATGCTTATCTTCTTTTTAATTATGTGTTTGATAATATTTTCGGAAAATATAGGAGCAAGCTTTATTCGCTCATTCGGAAGTTTATTGATGACGAAAGAATTAAGCGGTGGACATAGTCCACCGCTTAAGAAGAAAGATATGTTAAGGGCTTTGCCCTTAAAACCCACGAGGGACTCCGTCCCTCGACCCTGCAAGCCTTTAAAAAGGCTTGACCTAAACTTTAAATGTCTTGGGGAAGTTTGTTAGCTAAGCGGTAGTTTCCTCGACCGCGTCAACTAACTTACCTTACTTAACTACGAGCGAGACTTGTCGAGCGATTCCGCGTCTTGTCCTGTGCGGTCACGCACCGCGTCTTGGGGGCGGCGGCTCGCCGCCTTGACCTAAACTTTAAGTGTCTTAAGGGAAGTTGATTAACTAATAATATTAGTCTATGCTATCAATCTTGACCTCTACATCTGTTTCGGCATCATAATCTACACCTGTTACCTTAAAGCCAAACAGCTTATAAAATTCTTCCCAATAGCCGTCAATATCTGCACATTCGGCGATTTTCTCGGTAGAAATATCACTCCAAAGCTTTGTGACTTCCTCTTGAATATCGTCTTGAAGCTCTAAATCGTCAAGACGGATTCTGCCCTCAGCATCAAGAACTGGCTTTTCACCGAAAAGCTTCTGATTAAAAAGTCTATACATCTGCTCAATACAGCCTTCGTGACAGCCTTTTGCTTTCATTACCTTATAAAGAATAGAAATATAAAGCGGTACTATCGGAATAGCCGCACTTGACTGTGTTACAAGAGCCTTATTTACAGAAAGATATGCACGAATACCATTAAATTTCTCTGTAATCTCTTTTGCTGTCTTGAAAAGGTGGTCCTTAGCCTTACCAATAGAACCATCACGATACATCGGGTGTGTAAGAACTGGTCCAATGTAGGAATATGCTACTGTTATAGCATCTGGCTCAATAGCATCAGCATTCTTTAATGCAGTAATCCAATCTTTCCAGTCTTCGCCACCCATAACCTTTACTGTATTGAAAACTTCTTCATCAGTTGCTGGCTCTACTGTAATATCATGAACTTCATTTGTGCGGAGGTCAATGGTTTTATTTGTATATGGCTCGCCAACGGTCTTTAATACAGAGCTATATAATGTGCCGTCTTTGTCCTTGCGTCTTGGTGCAGCAAGACTATATATAACCATATCAACCTTGCCTAAGTCCTTTTTGATAAGTGCGATTGTTTCGTCCTTGATTTCCTGAGAATAAGCATCGCCGTTAATTGTTTTTGCATAAAGTCCGTCAGCGTGTGCGAACTCCTCAAAAGCGGCTGTATTATACCAGCCTGAAGAACCTGTTCTATTTCCTGAACCAGGCTTATCAAAAATAATGCCGATTGTAGATGCTCCGCAAGAATATGCCGCAGAAATACGAGAAGCAAGTCCATAACCCATAGATGCACCAATAACAAGAACTTTCTTAGGGCCGTTTGTCTTTGGCTGTGATTTTACATATTCGATTTGCTGTCTGACATTTTCCTTACAGCCTGTTGGGTGAGATGTTGTGCAAATAAATCCTCTTACCTTTGGTTTTACTATCATTTTGACTACTCCTTTTATAATAATTACTTTGTGAATTTCTCAACTACATAAGCTATACCGTCTTCGTCGTTAGAACTTGTAATGAAATCTGCAACAGCCTTGAGCTTATCGTTTGCATTAGCCATACCAACACCAAGTCCGGCATATTCTACCATTGTAATATCGTTAAAGCCGTCACCACAAGCGATACATTCTTCGGTCTTTATGCCGAGTGTTTTTATAAGATTGTCGATTGAACGGGCTTTATCAATACCCTTTGGCACGACCTCAAGGAAAAACGGTTCTGAACGGAAAACGCCAAGTTTATCGCCAACTCGCTTACTGAGTACCTTTTCAAGCTCTACAACCTCAGCTGGATTGCCTGAAAGCAAGCATTTATTGATGTCGAAATTTACATATGAGACGAAATCCTCTACTTCTTTAATTTTAAGACCAATTATATTTGATTCTACCATAGTATATTCATTTACGCCGTTTCCTGCAATAAGGCAATCACCCTCATAGGTATTTATACCTATATTCGTTTTATAAACCTCATCACAGATTTCTGGAAGAAATTTAAGTGGAAGATTTGCAGAAAATACGGTTTCTCCGCTCTGACAGTTGATAATCTTACCACCGTTAAAGGCCATAATAAAACCGCCATATTTTTTAAGGTCAAGCTTTTCAGCGTAGGGGAGGATTCCCTTTGTCGGTCTGCCTGAAGCTATTGCGATTTTTCCTCCACGCTCTTGATAATCTATCAGTGCATCGTGTGTTTTTGGTGTGATTTTCTTTTCTGAATTGGTTAATGTTCCGTCTATATCGAGAACCATAATCTTATATTTCATAATTTTCATATCCTCCACTATTGAACTATGCGGTGAGCCACCGCTCCCAAGACGCGGAATCGCTCGACAAGTCTCGCTCGACATTGACAAGAGATGTTTATTGACGCGGTCAAGGAAACTACCGAGCGTGCGAACACAGTTCGCCCCTATGATTAGACTTCTCTAAGACACTCAAAAGTTTTGCTCAAGGCGGTGAGCCACCGCTCCCAAGACGCGGAATCGCTCGACAAGTCTCGCTCGACATTGACAAGAGATATTTATTGACGCGGTCAAGGAAACTACCGAGCGGGCGAACACAGTTCGTCCCTACGATTAGCTAATGCACTACCCTAAGACAATTAAAGTTTAGGTCAAGCCTTTTTAAAGGCTTGCAGGGTCGAGGGACGGAGTCCCTCGTGGGTTTTAAGGGCGAAGCCCTTAACATTCTTTGCTCCTTAATGGGCGGACTTTGTCCGCCCATTGATTTCTTATGTCAGCAACATTAGTTAAACAGGGAACCCCCTGCGAGGGTTCCCTACGAAAAACATTCCACTGGAATGTTTTTCTACCCTCCTGCGCTTTGAGGAGCATAAAGTGTTTCGCCGTCTGCGGACGGCGACCAAAGGCTCTGCCTTTGGAAACTGCAAGCTTTTGAAAAAGCTTGAGCAAAACTTTTAAGTGTCTATTGGGAAGTTTTATTCGCTTTGCGACATACATTCATAGGCTTTTTTTGTAAGTTCTATAAGCTCTTCATAAGTCTTTAAATAACCAGCCTCTCGGCGAAGTTCGGCGGCATTTTTGAAGCCCTTCATATACCAACCAACATGCTTTCTTGCTTCACGCATAGCAATTTCTTCGCCTTTATAATCGCACATTGCTTGAATGTGTCTTAAAATTACTGTAACCTTTTCTGCTGGTGATGGTGGAAACATCGGTCTTAAATCATTGAGCCAAGCGTTTATCTCTCTGAATATCCACGGATTGCCTAATGCACCTCTGCCTATCATAACCATATCGCAGTTTGTTTTTTCGAGCATTTGTGCGGCATCATTGGCATTGGTAATATCTCCGTTTCCTATTACTGGAATATTTACGGCTTTTTTTACCTCTGAAATAATATCAAGGTCAGCCTTTCCTGAATAAAACTGCTCACGAGTTCTTCCATGAACGGTTATTGCAGACGCACCTGCTTGTTCACATATCTTTGCAACCTCAACAGCATTTACGGACTTATCGTCCCAACCTTTACGAATTTTAACAGTTATAGGAACATCAACAGCTTTGCATACCGCTTCTACAATTTCTCCGCATAAATCGGGATTTTTCATCAAGGCACTTCCTGCACCATTTCCGCTTATCTTAGGAGCAGGACAACCCATATTTATATCTATAATATCTGGCTTATACTCCATAGCAGTTACGGCTGCGGCGGCAACTGTCTGTGGTTCACTGCCAAAAAGCTGTACAGCCGCTGGTCGCTCATTTTCTGAAAGAAGCATAAGCTCCTTAGAGCGTTCACTATTGAACGAAATTCCCTTTGCACTTACCATCTCTCCGACAACATATGACGCACCAAAAGCTACACAAAGCTCTCGGAAGGCTCGGTCTGTAACTCCTGCCATAGGTGCAAGAGCAGCCATTCCCTTTATTTCTACATTTCCTATTTTCATTAATCAGCCTCCTAAAAGCCCAATTATTAATATTATATCATATTTTGCACTCAATGACAACATTTACTCTTTGTGTGGCAACTTAATAAACTCTTAAAGCAACAAACAGGTGAACACTTTTCGCAGCTGCACTTTATCTGCAAGAGAGATTTATTGACTTAGATTAAGTAATTGCTAATGAACTGCCTCAAACTGTGAACATAGTTATATATTGAATAATTTGTGATTATATGATAAAATTAAATTTATAATATAAATAATTGTTTCAAAATTTAATATGGAGGATTATTATGGACTACTTTCTTTCTGATAGAGTTCAGACTCTTAAACCGTCTGCTATAAGAGAAATATTTAAGTATGCCTCAGACCCTGAGGTTATATCTCTTTCTGCCGGCAACCCTGACCCAGAGGCTTTTCCTGTTAAGGAAATTGCGGAAATTTCTAATGATGTACTTACAAATCGTCCTATTGATGCACTTCAATATAGCATTACAGAGGGATATGTACCTCTCCGCAATGCTCTCAAGGACTATATGAAAAATAAATTCAATATCGGCAGAGATTTTGATGAGCTTATTGTCACTTCTGGTGCTCAACAGGTTATGGACCTCGCTACAAAATCCCTTGTAAATGAGGGAGATACTGTTATTTGTGAAGCTCCAAGCTTTATAGGCTCTCTTAATTCTTTTCGTGCTTATAAGGCAAGACTTTGCGGTATTCCTCTCGAAAGCGATGGTATGAACCTTGAAGCTCTCGAAAAGGCTCTTAAAACTGAAAAGAATGTACGCTTTATCTACACTATTCCTAATTTTCAGAACCCATCAGGTGTCACTACAAGTCTTGAAAAGCGTCATGCAATATATGAACTCGCTAAGAAATATGGTGTTCTTATTCTTGAAGATAACCCTTATGGCGAGCTTAGAGTAAGTGGGGAAGATGTTCCTGCGATAAAATCCTTTGACGAGGACGGTATTGTTATTTATGCTGGCTCATTCTCTAAGGTGCTTTCTCCTGGTATGCGAATAGGCTGGTTTGTCGCTCCAAAGGAAGTTGCTGCAAAAATGATAGTTTGCAAGCAAGGCTCTGATGTTCATACAACTGCTTGGTCGCAGATTGTTGCAAGCGAATTTATGACAAAATACGACTTTGAGGCTCATTTGGAGCGTTTGCGTGAAATTTACAGAAAGAAAATCAATTTCACTCAAGAACTTCTTGATAAATATCTTGCACCGATTATTACATATAATAAGATTGATGGCGGTCTTTTCATATGGTGTAAGCTTCCTGATGAGATTGATATGACTAAATTCTGTAAAGAGGCAGTTCTCAGAAAGGTATGCGTTGTTCCGGGAAATGCGTTCTTAACTGATGAAAACGAGCAATGCCATAGTTTCAGAATCAATTTCTCGACACCAACTAATGAACAGTTAGAAAAGGGAATTAAGATATTGGGCGAATTGGCAAAGGAAATGCTGAATAAGCAATAATTTTATAAAATCCATATTAATCCATAATTGAAAATAAGTTTAACAAATAGATATAATACAAAGTTCTTGCAAAATATATTTTTTGTCTATTAAAGTGTGATTTGTCATAGGGAAATCCATTAGATAAGCGGTAATTTCATCAACCACAGCAAGCAATTTCCCTTGTCAGTATCAAATGAGGCTTGATAAGCAAAGCTTTGAAGTGTATTATGGAAAGTATATCAATATCAATTAAGTAATTACAAATAAGCTACCAAAACGGGCGAACACAGTTCGCCCCTACATTTAGTCTGTTAGCTAATTGAAAATCGAAAGGAAAATAAATATGAGTGAAGAAGTTTTAAAACAAGAAAAAAAGCCTATAATATTCAGTGCAATACAGCCAAGCGGTACTATTACACTCGGTAACTACATCGGTGCATTGAAAAACTGGGTTACTCTTCAAGATGACTACGATTGTATTTTTGCAGTTGCTGACCTACACGCAATTACTGTCAGACAAGAACCTGCTACATTCCGCAAACACATATTAGAGGCTTACGCTCTCTTACTTGCTTGCGGCATTGATACTGAGAAAAGCCCATTCTTTATTCAGAGTCATGTTCATACTCACGCCGAACTCGCTTGGGTTCTTAACTGCTATACACAGTTTGGCGAGCTTTCTCGTATGACACAATTTAAAGATAAATCTCAAAAACACGCTGATAATGTTAATGTTGGTCTTTTCGCATATCCAAGCCTTATGGCTGCTGATATTCTTCTCTATCAGGCTGACCTTGTTCCTGTTGGTGCTGACCAAAAGCAACACCTTGAGCTTGCAAGAAATGTTGCAGAACGCTTTAACGGTATCTACGGCAATACATTTAAGATTCCTGACGGATATATTCCTCCTGTTGGTGCAAGAATTATGTCACTTCAAGACCCAACAAAGAAGATGTCTAAGTCTGACGAAAATGTAAATGCTTGGGTTGCTGTTCTTGATAAGCCTGAGGATATTATGAGAAAATTCAAGCGTGCTGTTACTGACTCCGAGGCTGTTGTAAAATATGGCGAAAATAAAGCTGGCGTGAACAACCTTATGGGCATTTATAGTGCTGTTACAGGCAAAACAAATGATGAAATAGAAAAAGAATTTGAGGGCAAGGGCTACGGCGACTTCAAAGCTACTGTTGCTGAAGCTGTTATTGAGGAACTTCGTCCTATTCGTGAACGCTATGAGAAATTCATAGCTGACAAGGCATATCTTGAGGAACAATATACTAAGGGTGCTGAATTTGCATTGAGAATATCTTCTCGTACACTCGACAAAGCAATGAAGAAAGTTGGCTTTATCAAAAAGCCGAGATTCTGATTTTTGAATTAGGAGGTTAGTCTTATGAAAAAACACAAGGTCCATCCCAAAAAGCTTATGCTTATAGTAAACCCTATTGCAGGAAAATCTCGTGCAAAATATAATCTTGCAAGCCTTGCGTCAATTTTTTATAAGAATAACTATGAGCCTGCTATTTACTTCACTTCTCCAGACTGCGGGGCAGAGGAGCTTATAGAAAAACACGCAAAGGATTTTGATGTTGTAGCGTGTTGCGGTGGTGACGGCACTGTCAGTGAAGCTATTGAGGGTATAATGAAGCTTGAGAATTGTCCTCCGCTTGGATACATTCCTTGTGGAACGACAAACGACCTTGCAAAAAGTCTTGATTTGCCTAAGAATATGAAAAGAGCCGCTAATACTATCGCTAATGAAGAGCCTCTTCCGCTTGATATAGGCAGTTTTGGCAATGAATGTCACTTCGCTTATATTGCGTCATTTGGTGCATTTACTGAGGTTTCTTACGAAACTCCTCAAAAAGCAAAGAATATATTCGGTCATATGGCTTATATTTTTTCGGCTTTTAAGTCTATGAACAAAATCAAGCCTTATCATATTAAAATCGAAAGCGAAGAAAAAAACTTTGAGGACGATATTATTTTCTGTTCGGTTACGAACTCAACCTCCGTTGCGGGAATCTTTAAATTTGACAAAAATCTTGTCGATTTTAACGATGGTCTATATGAGGTACTTCTGATAAAACAGCCTAAGCGTTTAAGAACGGTTTTTGCGATATTTTTATCTATGTTTAATACAACCTATAAGCACGACCACATAACGCTTTTTCAGACCTCAAAGTTAAAGCTTACCGCAGATAAAAACATAGATTGGGCGATTGACGGCGAACACCGTTCAAGCAGTAACACGATAGAGATAACAAACAATCACAATGCTATTTCACTTATTCGCAAGCATTGAGCGGGCAGCGGTGCGTGACCGCACAGGACAAGACGCGGAATCGTGCGGCGAGCCGCCGCCCCCAAGACGCGGAATCGCTCGACAAGTCTCGCTCGTGGTGAATTAGGGAAGTTTGTTGACGCGGATGAAGAAATTAGCAATGGTCTACCGATTAGTTAATAAAACTTCTCTAAGACACTTAAAAGTTTTGCTCAAGCTTTTTCAAAAGCTTGCAGGGTCGAGGGACGGAGTCCCTCGTGGGTTTTAAGGGCGAAGCCCTTAACTCTTCTTGCCATTTAGAGGCGAACTTTGTTCGCCTCTAAAATTTTTTGGAAGCAAAATTAGTCAATATGTGCGAACTTTATTCTCCTATCCGGAAGTTTATTGCTAACAAAAGAAAAAGGGGTGGACAAAGTCCACCCCTTAGTCAGAGAAATAGATGTTAAGGGCGTT
>ULSO01016731.1_pt1 | contig 39922 bp, 39 predicted proteins | sample 1956701 | NCBI WGS metagenome assembly ULSO01 (sample SAMEA4835708, study PRJEB28245) | human gut metagenome | biome: gut microbiome; material: fecal sample | place: Denmark | collected 2008 | reverse complement strand
AAAAAGGAAGCAAAGGCTGTTGAAACCAAGAAACGGGTTGCAATAGAAGGATAACAGTTCATCTGCCCCGGGACAATTCCCGGGGCATTTTTCGATTTAAAAGGATTGTTTTAAGGAAATGAGGTGAGAGCAGTGGCAGGAAAACGCGATTATTATGAAGTGCTCGGAGTAAGCAGGGGGGCTGATGAGGCCGCCATCAAAAAGGCTTATAGAAAACTGGCTAAAAAATATCATCCCGATATGAACAAGGATAACCCGAAAGCAGAGGAAATGTTCAAGGAGGTTACGGAGGCCTATAACGTTTTAAGCGATCAGGAAAAAAGAAAGCTTTATGATCAGTTTGGGCATGCAGCCTTTGACGAGGGCTTTAGGGAACAGCAAAGCGGAGGCGCCTCCGGCTTTGGAGACGGCGCTTTCCATTTCCATGGAAATCCCGGAGGAGAATATCAGGAATTTCATTATACGGGGGATAACTTTGAAGATCTCTTTGGCGGCTTTTTCGGTCATGGCTTTGGAGAGGATGATCTGGGAAACGGCTTTTTTGGAAAAAGGACAGGAAATGCCCGTTCCGGAAAACGGCAGGGAGAGGACGCACAGGCTAAGATCACGGTAAGCTTTGAGGAGGCAGCCCTTGGTGCAGATAAGGTGATCCGTTTTCAAAACGGCGACGGCTCCACCCAGTCTCTGCAGGTGCATATTCCGGCAGGAATTGATAACGGGCAGAAGATCAGGCTGAAGGGACAGGGAATGCCTGGCCGAAACGGAGGCGAAGCAGGAAACCTGCTTCTGGAAGTGGAGGTTCAAAGTAAACCCGGCTTTGAACGGAAGGGAAGAGACATTTATACTACAGTGTCCATTCCCTTTGAAACGGCAGCCCTGGGCGGCGAAGCGCTTGTTCAGACATTATATGGCAAGGTAAGCTGTAAGATCAAGGAAGGAACCCAGTCAGGCACCAGGATCAGGCTGAAGGGAAAAGGGATCGTCTCGATGAAGGATCCTTCCGTAAAGGGGGATCAGTATGTGGTGATCCAGATCAAGGTTCCCAGGAACTTAAGTCCTGATGCAAAACGCAAACTGCAGGAGTTTGCAGCTTCCGCACATGTGGCGTGAATTTCTGGTTGCACACAGGCAGGAGGATGGGCTATACTATAGAAGGAATTCACAAAGGACACGACAGATAGTTGGAGGAGAGTCACATGGGAATGAATATTGTATGCCTTGACCTGGAAGGGGTATTGGTGCCGGAAATCTGGATTGCTTTTGCAAAGGAGAGCGGAATACCGGAGCTGACGAGAACCACCAGGGATGAGCCTGATTATGATAAGCTGATGAAATGGAGAATTGGCATCCTGAAAGAGCATGGCCTTGGATTAAAGGAAATTCAGGAAACCATTGCAAAGATCGATCCCATGCCGGGAGCAAAAGAATTTTTGGATGAGCTTCGTAAGATTACCCAGGTGATCATTATCAGCGATACCTTTACACAGTTTGCAGGCCCTTTGATGGAAAAGCTGGGTTATCCCACCATCTTCTGTAATTCCCTTGAGGTAGCGCCGGATGGAGAGATCACAGGCTTTAAAATGAGAATTGAAAACTCCAAGCTTACCACAGTAAAGGCGCTGCAGTCTATCGGATATGACACCATTGCCAGTGGTGACAGCCATAATGATCTGGGAATGATTAAGGCAAGCAAGGCAGGGTTCCTGTTCAGGAGTACGGAACAGATCAAAAAGGATTACCCGGAGTTCCCGGCCTTTGAAACTTACGAGGAACTTTTGGCAGCCATTAAGGCGGCCCTTTAAATATAAGATCTAAAACCCTTTTGGGAGTGGATTTTTCAAGATGAGCAGTCTTTTTTCGCCACACAGAATATTTCTGTGTGGCTTTTTTTGTTCTATAGGAAATGGCTGTTTCCTATGAAACGGAAAGGAGAAGAATAATGGATCAGACGTTTATGAAAGAAAAGAAAATAGGGCCGCTGGTGCTTTCCATGGCATTTCCCATGATGCTTTCCATGGCATTCAGCTCCCTTTATAATATTGTAGACAGTTACTTTGTGGCAAAGCTGAGTGAGGATGCCATGACGGCCCTTTCTCTGGTATATCCGGCACAAAATCTTCTGACAGCCATTGCAGTGGGCTTCGGCGTCGGTATCAATGCGCTGATTGCTTTTTACCTGGGGGCAGGAGACCAGAAGAGAGCGGACAAAACGGCAACACAGGGCATGGTGCTTGGAACTTTGCACGGACTTGTGCTGATGGCAGTATTTCTTCTTGGAATGTCACGTTTTCTGGGACTTTTTACGGAGAGCAGGCAGGTGCTGACCTTGGGATGTCAGTATTCCAAGGTGGTCTTTTTATTTTCCGTGGTAGTGACGGCAGGCATTACGCTGGAAAAGATCTTTCAGGCGGTAGGACAGATGCGGGCAACCATGATCAGCATGATCGCCGGTTTTGTGACTAATATCCTTTTGGATCCGCTCCTGATCTTTGGGATAGGCCCCTTTCCCAGAATGGAGATCACGGGGGCGGCTCTGGCAACCGGAATTGGGCAGGTGGTTACACTGCTTGTCTATGTGTTTTTTTACCTTAAGGGCTCCTTCCCGGTTAAAATACGGCGGGAATATATCAGACCGGAAGGGGAAATAATGAAGAGAAGCTACGGGGTGGGAATTCCGGCAAGCCTGAACATGGCGCTGCCCTCCTTCCTCATTTCTGCCTTAAATGGGATCCTTGCGGAGTTTTCCCAGAGCTATGTGCTGGTGCTTGGCATTTATTATAAGCTTCAGACCTTTATTTATCTTCCCACCAATGGAATTATCCAGGGGATCAGGCCGTTAATCGGCTATAATTATGGGGCCGGGGAGCAAAAAAGAGTGAAAAGGATCTATGGGACAGCGCTTCTGATGTCTGTAGGGATCATGGCTGTAGGAACGGCAGCCGCCTTTTTGATACCGGAGCAGCTCATTGGGCTGTTTACAGATAACCAGGTGACCATCGAAATGGGAGTAAGGGCGCTTCATATGATCAGTCTTGGGTTTATGACGTCAGCAGTTTCGGTGGTGAGCTGCGGGGCGCTGGAGGCTTTGGGAAAAGGCCTGCCGTCTCTTATGATCTCACTGATGCGTTATGTGATCGTAATGATCCCTCTTTCTTTTCTGCTCAGCAGAAGCTTGGGAGCAAACGGTGTATGGATGGGATTTGCAGTTACAGAGCTGATTGTAGCAGTGGTTTCTTATGTGATTTATTACAGAAATTCCGCAGGCAGACAGAAGAAGCTGCAAGACTAGGGAATGAGCAGGTATGCAGGATGGGCGTTAGCTGTCATGCAGGATAAGTATTTGATTTGTAAGGCCATAATGTATAAAATAAGGACAAGGGGAAGCAGTAGGAAAGGAGTAAAGCGAAAATGTTACAGGAAAAAATCACTTTATCAAATGGAGTGGAAATACCCAAATTGGGACTTGGCACATGGTTTATTCCGGATGATCAGGCTGCGGAGGCGGTTCGCCAGGCAGCATCCATAGGGTATCGTCATATTGACACGGCGCAGGCTTACGGAAATGAAGCAGGAGTTGGAGCCGGAGTAAAAAGCTGCGGCATTTCCAGGGAGGATATGTTTGTTACCAGCAAGGTTGCAGCGGAGCACAAGACCTATGAGTCTGCAGCAAGATCCATCGATGAAAGCCTTATGAAAATGGGATTGGATTATCTGGATATGATGATCATCCACAGTCCACAGCCATGGGCAGAGGTAAATCAGAGCGAAAACCGATATGTGGAAGGGAACAGAGAGGTATTTAAAAAATATGAGACAATTTTATTTGAACTTTCCAAATAGCTACGCACTGCGTAGCGAATTGAGTTGGACACATTATCGACTGTTAATGCGAGTGGAGAATGAAAACGCAAGGCAGTTCTATCTGGATGAAGCAGTAAAATCCCAATGGAGCACGCGTCAGTTGGAACGACAGATTAACACATTCTTTTATGAAAGACTGCTTTCAAGTCAGAACAAAGAAAAAGTTTCGCAGGAGATCCAAACACTTGAGCCGGGGAAAACGCCTGATGATATTATCCGTGATCCATATGTGCTTGAATTTCTTGGTCTGTCTTCTAATGATGATTTTTATGAGAGCGATTTGGAACAGGCACTTATCACGCATTTACAAAAGTTTTTGCTGGAATTAGGGCGTGGATTTTCTTTCGTAGCAAGACAAAAGCGAATCACGTTTGATGGGCGGCATTTTAGAAAGGAATATCAGGCGATGGAATCTGCTAAATGATTTCACAAAATCTTCACAAAAGAATTAGCACTCACCACTTGACAGTGCTAACAATACATGTTATAGTTGCAATAGAACAAAGAAAAACAGTATTGTTACGCTGATCGCCCGGTCAGATCCCTTTGTTTGAAAAAGGATTGGATCGGCGGAAAGGAGTGCATATGAATATATCAAAGTTTACACAAAAATCCATGCAGGCTGTGGAAGGCTGCGAAAAGCTTGCATATGAATATGGCAACCAGGAAATAGAGCAGGAGCATTTGCTGTACAGCCTGCTTACGATTGAAGACAGTCTGATCCTGAAACTGATCGAAAAGATGGACATCAATCCACAGTATTTTTTAAACCGTGTGGAGCAGGGCCTGAATAAGAGAGTGAAGGTTCAGGGAGGCCAGGTATATGTGGGGCAGGATCTGAATAAGGTTCTGATCTCGGCAGAGGAGGAGGCAAAGGCTCTTTCTGATGAATATGTGTCCGTGGAGCATTTGTTCCTTGCAATGATAAAGCATCCAAATAAGGAGATCAAGGACATCTTCAAGGAGTTTGGGGTCACACGGGAGCGTTTTTTACAGGCGCTTTCCACAGTAAGGGGAAATCAGCGTGTGACCAGTGATAACCCCGAGGCTACCTATGATACCTTAAATAAGTATGGTCAGGATCTGGTGGAAAAGGCGCGGGATCAGAAGCTTGATCCGGTGATCGGCAGAGATACGGAGATCCGAAATGTGATCAGGATCCTTTCGCGTAAAACCAAGAATAACCCGGTACTGATCGGAGAACCTGGCGTAGGTAAGACCGCAGTAGTGGAAGGACTTGCCCAGCGTATCGTAAGAGGAGATGTGCCTCAGGGATTAAAGGATAAGAAGATTTTCGCACTGGATATGGGAGCCCTAGTTGCCGGTGCAAAATACAGAGGAGAATTTGAGGAACGTTTAAAGGCGGTTCTGGAAGAGGTTAAGAGCAGCGACGGACAGATCATCCTGTTCATTGATGAGCTGCATACCATTGTGGGAGCAGGCAAAACAGACGGAGCGCTGGATGCGGGCAATATGCTAAAGCCCATGCTGGCAAGAGGAGAACTTCACTGTATCGGTGCTACCACGTTGGATGAGTACCGCCAGTATATTGAAAAAGACGCTGCCCTGGAGAGAAGGTTCCAGCCTGTCATGGTAGAGGAGCCTACTGTGGAGGATACCATTTCTATCCTGCGTGGGCTGAAGGAACGGTATGAGGTTTACCACGGCGTAAAGATCATGGATAATGCGCTGGTCAGCGCAGCGGTGCTTTCCAACCGCTATATTTCCGACAGATTTTTGCCGGATAAGGCCATTGACCTGGTAGATGAGGCCTGTGCACTGATCAAAACAGAGCTGGATTCCATGCCTACAGAGCTGGATGAACTGAATCGTAGGAAGATGCAGATGGAGATTGAAGAGGCAGCCCTCAAGAAGGAGGATGACCGGATCAGCAAGGAAAGACTGGAGGATCTGCAGAAGGAGCTTGCGGAGGTTAAGGAAGAATTTAACAACCGGATGGCGCAGTGGGAGAATGAAAAAGCCTCTGTGGAGAAGCTGTCAAAGCTCCGTGAGGAGATCGAATCCATTAACAGCCAGATCCAGATTGCCCAAAGAGAGGGTGATTACGAAAAGGCAGGAGAACTCAGCTACGGGAAGCTGCCTGCACTGAAAAAGCAGCTTGAAATAGAGGAAGAACAGGTGAAAAGTAAAGATCTTTCTCTGGTGCATGAAAGTGTGTCTGAGGAAGAAATTGCAAGGATCATTTCCAGATGGACCGGCATACCGGTGGCAAAGCTGACAGAAAGCGAGAGAAATAAAACCCTTCATCTGGACGAAGAACTGCATAAGCGCGTTGTGGGACAGGATGAAGGCGTTACCAAGGTGACCGAAGCGATCATCAGATCCAAGGCAGGGATCAAGGATCCTACAAAGCCCATTGGTTCCTTCCTGTTTCTCGGGCCTACCGGCGTAGGTAAGACAGAGCTTGCAAAGGCGCTGGCAGCATCCCTGTTTGATGATGAGAACAATATGGTTCGTATCGATATGAGTGAATATATGGAGAAATACTCTGTGTCCAGACTGATCGGAGCGCCTCCCGGATATGTGGGATATGAGGAGGGTGGACAACTGACTGAAGCAGTCAGAAGAAAGCCTTATTCCGTGGTTTTGTTTGATGAGATCGAAAAGGCCCATCCTGATGTGTTCAATGTACTTTTACAGGTGCTGGATGACGGACGGATCACCGATTCTCAGGGCAGGACAGTGGACTTCAAAAATACGATCCTGATCATGACCTCCAATATCGGCGCTTCTTATCTGCTGGATGGAATAGATGATAAGGGAAACATCAGCGAGGAAGCACAGGCACAGGTTATGAATGACCTGAGAAACCACTTCAGACCGGAATTTTTGAACCGTCTGGATGAAACGATCCTGTTTAAACCTTTGACAAAGGAAAATATTGGCGGTATCATCAAACTGATCATTGCAGATCTGAACAGAAGGCTTTCAGATAAAGAGCTGACAGTAGAGCTGACGCCACAGGCACAAAGCTATATTGTGGACAATGCATATGATCCGGTCTATGGTGCAAGGCCGCTCAAGAGGTTTATCCAGAAGCATGTGGAGACGTTGTCTGCAAAGCTGATTCTGGCGGACCAGGTGGAGGAAGGCGATACCATTCTGATTGATCTGCAGGATGGGAAGCTGACTGCATTAGTCAAAAAGTAAAGGATGGTATTCACATGAACTTACCCGGTGATCCCAATATGCTTCTTAGTTATGTAAACATGAAACTGCGTGACTTTTACTCAAATCTGGATGCTTTTTGTGATGACATGGATGTCAGCAGAACGGAAATTGAGGAAAAGCTGAGCGCTATTGGATATCATTACCAGGAAGCAAAAAATCAGTTTACCAGTTAAGATTCCGCATCCAATTAAACAAGAAAAAGCAGTAACAGCCTGGCTTTGGACAAGTTCCAAGGTCAGGCTGTTTTGCCTTGCGCCTGGAAAACAGTGCGATGAAAAAATGCAGGGAAAACATTGAACCTGGGCGCAAGTTGGCATATACTAAAAGACAGGTGCTGTAAGGAAGCGCCTGAAAAGGAAACATAGAAAACAGGGAGCTTAAAAATAGATGGATTTTGATATGGATGAGGAAGCGCTGCATAGGCGCAGACAGCAGCGGCTTCAGGAAATGAAGAGGCAGAAGCAGCTACAGGAAAGCCGCAGGAAGAAGCTGAAAAAGAGCTTGCCGGGGGCGGCAGGAGCCGTAGCTGTTTTGGCGGTTCTTCTTTTCTCAAAAAGCCTTTTTTCAGGCACTGCAGCGCAGGACAAGGGACAGGCAGAGGGAACACAGAAAGAATATGACACAAGTGTCACAAGCGAAACGGATGGGGGGCAGTCTCTTTCGGATCAGGGCCTTACAGAGGCGATGATCGCCGAGAATGAAAAGCTGACGCAGACAGGCGGTGCGCAGGCACAAAATGACGGCGTACAGGCAGACGCTGCGCAGGTGCAGGCAGAGGAAAGACAGCAGGTTTCGGCACCAGCCGCAGAGATGCCGGAAGGAGGCAAAACCTTTAAGTCAGAAGCAGGAAAAACCTATTCTGCGAAAGCTACTGCAAAGACCGCCCAGCCGGGAGAGGCTGTGATCAGCAGCAATGCCGTTTTCATAGACGTGGACACAGGGGATATTCTGTCACAGCGCAACTATCAGCAGATCATCAGTCCGGCATCCATGACAAAGATATTGACTGTTTTAGTCGCTGCTGAACATGTAACCAGAGAGGACTTGGAACGGAAATTTACGATCACTTTGAATATTACGGATTACAGTTATGTGCATGACTGTAGTAACGTGGGATTTTCAGAGGGAGAGCAGGTGACCGTAAAGGATCTGTTTTATGGAACGATCCTGCCATCCGGTGCAGATGCTGCTTTAGGACTTGCAACCTATGTGGCGGGAGATCAGGATGCCTTTGTGGCGCTTATGAACGAAAAGCTGAAGGAGCTTGGATTATCGGATACGGCTCACTTTACAAACTGCGTGGGGCTTTATGATGAGAACCACTACTGTACTGTATATGATATGGCAATGATCCTGGAAGCTGCACTGGATAATGAACTCTGCAGGGAAGTGCTTGCGGCACATACCTATACCACCTCTTCCACTAGCGAGCATCCGGAGGGCATCACGATTTCCAACTGGTTTCTCCGCAGGATCGAGGATAAGGAGACCGGTGCAGAGATCCTTTGCGGAAAGACCGGATTTGTGGCACAGTCAGGAAGCTGCGCAGCAAGCTACGGTGAGGATGAGAATGGAAAAGGATATATCTGCGTAACGGCAGATTCCACCAGCTCCTGGCGCTGCATTTATGATCAGGTGGCCCTATATAGTGAATTTACCTCGAAGGATGCAGGAAGCACCCAAGTATCATGAAGCTGATTTGAAATTATGAAGACCTGCCAGCGATATGCAGCGAAAGCGTGCCTGCGTTAAATAGTTGGGTAAGCACAACCGGCGGCAGACACCCTGAAATTTCAAAGCACTTCATGAGATCTTACTAAAATATAAAAAACGAGAGGAGAAATTGAAAATGGTAAAGCACGTTATCTTGTGGAAGCTGAAGGAGGAATACTCTGAGGCAGAGAAGGAAAGTATCAAGGCAGGAATTAAAGAGGGACTGGAAGGATTGGCAGGACAGATCCCGGGTCTTGTGGAGATCCATGTTTATACAGAAAAACTTCCAAGCTCCAATATGGATCTGATGCTGGATACGACATTTGAAAGTGCAGGTGATCTGCAGGGGTACAGCGTTCATCCCAAGCATGTGGCTGTTGCAGATGGAAAGGTTCGTCCTTACACCGCAGTAAGAGCCTGCATGGATTACGAGATTTAACCCATAAAACAGGACTACGGCCTTCTCTTTTTTCATATATTGAATTACCAATATGGAGAAAGAGAAGGCCGCTTTTTATGAAAAAAAGAATTTTTGCCTGTATTTTGGTCCTGCTGATGCTGGGACTTGTACTTTATGTGGGCTTAAAACAGGAGCACGGCTCTGTGGATGTTATGAGCGGATCCATAGCACAGCAGCAGGACAGGCCCAAAATCGCACTGACTTTTGACGATGGACCCCATCCTTATTATACGGAGCAGCTTTTAAAAGGACTGGCAAAACGGAAGGTAAAAGCGACCTTTTTTGTGACAGGTGAAAATGTGGAAGCCTATCCGGAGGTGACAAAACAGATCTGCGAGGAGGGACACCTGATCGGCAATCATACCTACAGCCATATCCAGCTTTCCCGCAGCAATACGGAGAGCTATAAGGAAGAGATCAAAAAGACCAATCAGGTGATCCGGGATGTTACCGGGCAGGACACCATTTATATCAGGCCGCCCTACGGAAGCTGGAATAAGGAATTTGAAAAAGAGCTGAACATGTTTCCGGTTTTGTGGACCATAGATCCGCTGGACTGGTGCAGCAGCAACGTGGACTGCATTGTCAATACGGTCTGTGCAAAGGCCGGGGAAAATGATATTATCCTGATGCACGACCAATATAAGACCACGGTAACAGCCGCGCTTCAGATTGTTGACAGGCTTATGGAGGAGGGCTACGAATTTGTGACGGTGGATGAGCTTTTGTTCGACTGATAGAAAAGCGGCCGGGATCTGATCCAAAATCCCGGCCGCTTTCCTTATTATAAAACATCCATTTTAATCCCCGTTTCTGCGCACGCACTTTGCGCATCTCGCGTGTGAAAAATTCTATTCTTCCGATTTCAGATACCTGCTGAGAGGGATCCAGATCAGATAAGCGATCAGGCTCCCGATCAGTGCGGTGGTAAGCTGGGTAACGGAGAAGGTGATCTTTGCGGTCTGCAGTACGGCCGGAAGCGCCTCCGGCTTTGGAAGCTTTGCGGCGATCTGATCCCCGAATGTGGGAAGCAGGATCAGAACGATCAAAATTCCCATAAAGGCAGCCTTAAAAATACTGCCCACGATCATTCCCACGGGAAGCTTAAACTTCAGGGAAGTTTTTTCCTTAAAATACCATACGGAAACTGCCAGAATGGCATTTCCGGCCATAATGGCGGGAAACATCAAAGGGATGGCAGCCATAATGGGAGAGCCGGTAAAAAAGAATGCGGTTATGGGAGCGATGATGCTAAGGAGCAGTCCGCTGAAAAGACCCACGGAAAGCACCGCAATGATGATGGTGGCATTGACAATGGGACCGGTGATGTAGACAGACAGGTTCTTAAAATACTGGCTGGCAATACAGATGGCCAGAAGCAGTGCAGTCTGCACAAGGTGTTTGGTTGTGATTTTCATAATAAAATCCTCCTGTGTTTTTACAGATTAGCCTGCATTGCCTTGGCAGTAACGCCTTCAATCCTTCCGAGCTGTCCGGAAAGAGCGCTGATCCTGTCCGGAGTGGTGCTTAAGATAATAGAAATAACATGCAGCTCTTTTGCACGGTAGGGGATTCCGATCCTGCCAATGATGTCATCTGCAAAATCGTGCAGAATGTCGTTTACCTTGGGGACGGCGTCAAAATCCTTAATGAAGATACCAATGATCGCAGCTTTCTGCTCTTTGTTTTCTGCCATATCGATTACCATGTCCTTCTGCAGCATGTGTCTTTACCTCAGGAAATCCTTCGGCTCAGGATAAATGGAGGCTGCAAGGACAGAAAGCAGAGGCTGCTTCTCTCATTGCAGGCTTTTTCTTTAAAGATTGTATTACAAATGAAAGGAAAATACCAGTTTTTCTTTTAAGGTATTTTGTCGCTAATCGAAAATATTTATCATTGTAAAAAAGTATATAATGAGTGTATTATATAAGCATGTCGAAAATAATTCGTGGGAGGAACGAATATGGGGAAAATCATTGGAATTGATCTTGGAACATCAAACTGTCTTGCGGCAATATGGAATAACGGTTTAAGCCGTCTGATCCCGAATGACGTAAGAGAATATCAGACGCCCAGCGTGGTGAGCTTTGATGAGGATGGAACCATATATGTGGGAAAGGAAGCAGAAGAAAGACTGGTATCCCATCCGGAAAGTACAGTAAGGGATTTTAAGCGTTTTCTGGGAACGGACAAAAAGTATTCCGTTTTTGACAAGACCTACTGTCCGGAGGAGCTTACAGCCATTTTGCTAAGGCGCATAAAAGAGGACGCAGAAAAGTATCTGAAGGAGCCTGTGGAAGAGGCGATCATCAGCGTGTCTGCCTGTATGGATGATGCGGCAAGGCTGGCGGTAAAGCGTGCCGGCGCTCTGGCCGGACTGAAAGTGGAGCAGCTTATGAATGAAGCCTCTGCGGCAGCGCTTGCCTGCCAGAGTACGAACCGGGATAGAAATGTTACCATTATGGTTCTTGATCTGGGAGGCGGAACCCTGGAGGTGACGCTGGCCGAGTGCTTTGGAAAAATGGTAGAGATCATGGCAGTCGGCGGGGACAGAAAGCTTGGAGGACAGGATATGGATGAGGCGCTGGCCAAATACTTCCTGCAAAGCCATGGACTGGAGGAGGACAAGCTTACTCCTGAAACAAAAGCCCTTCTTCTTAAAAGTGCGGAGACATGTAGGAGGGCGCTCACAGAAGAAATGACGGCGGAAATGACCGTGCAGTGCGACCAGATAAACGGACAGCTTACGGTGACCAGGGAGAAGCTTAAGGAGATTTTCGCAGAGCTGTTTGAGCGCATGGGAGCCCATGTGGAAGCTGTGCTCCAAAGTGGCAGAACCAGAAAGGATATGGTGGATTATCTGATCATGGTAGGAGGCTGCTGCAATATGCCGGTGGTACAGCAGACAGCAAAGTGCATCTTAGAGCGGTCAGATGTGGACGCCATGAACGCAGACTACATGGTTGCCCTCGGCATGGGAGTTGCAGCCGGAATGAAGGAAGAAAACAGAGAGGTTAAAAATCTGGTATTTACCGATATCAATCCCTATGCTCTGGGAGTCAGCGTTAAAAATGGGGTATGCCAGGGGAAAAGCGCCCTGCCGGAGGACGGCATAAGCTTTGTGATCCCCCAAAACAGTCCTATCCCCTGCAGCATCGAGAAAAGCTATGCGAATGCATCTGACGATCAGACAGAGCTTTTGCTTGAAATTTATAAGAGCAAAACGGCAGATGCGCAGGATGTCGTCCTTGTGAAAAAAATCCCCGTTGCCATTCCCAAAGGGCCTGCAGGAACCGTGCAGTGCCAGGTACGGTATGCCTATGATATAAACGGAATATTAGAGGTGGATTTACACATTCCCATGACAGGGGAAAAGAGGCGCCTTATCCCGGAAAAGACCGAAAAAGAATGTTCCTAAAAATACAAAAAATGACTGGTCATATCCTGGGGATTATGCTATAATCGTACAATGACTGTGATTATGTTCGATATTTGCTTCCCACAGGAGCAGGATAAGTATAGAAGAAACACAGGAAGTTTAAGGAGGACGTACTGAAAATGAGCGTACAGGTAGAAAAATTAGAAAATGGCATGGCAAAGCTGACAATCGAGACTTCTGCTGAAAGATTGGAAGAAGCATTACAGAATGCTTTTACAAAGAACAAAAATAAGATCAGTGTTCCCGGATTCAGAAAGGGTAAGGTACCCCGTCAGATGATCGAAAAGATGTATGGGCCTGCGATCTTTTATGAAGATGCTGCAAACGAGCTAATCCCGGAGGAATATGAGAAGGCGCTTGACGAGTGCGAGGAAGATATTGTTTCTTCTCCTGAGATCGATGTTACTCAGATCGAAAAGGGAAAGCCCTTTATCTTTACAGCAGTTGTGGCATTAAAGCCGGAAGTAAAGCTTGGAAAGTACAAGGGAGTTAAGGTTGATAAGGCAGATACCGCAGTAACTGACGAAGAGGTAGATGCACAGATCAATAAGGAAAGAGAAAACAATGCCAGAAACATTGAAGTCACAGACAGACCGGTAAAAGACGGCGATATGACAGTCCTTGATTTTGAAGGCTTTGTAGACGGCGTTGCATTTGACGGCGGAAAGGGAGAGAATTATCCTCTTACCATCGGTTCCGGAGCATTTATCCCCGGCTTTGAAGAGCAGCTTGTAGGCGCTGAGATTGGCAAGGAAGTAGAAGTAAACGTAACCTTCCCTGAGGATTATCAGGCAGAAGAGTTAAAGGGCAAGGCAGCAGTATTTAAATGCACCATTAAGGAGATCAAAGAGAAGGAGCTTCCTGAACTGGATGACGAGTTTGCAAGTGAAGTTTCCGATTTCTCCACTCTGGCAGAATATAAGGCAGACGTAAAGGGTAAGCTGGAAGAGAAGAAAGCAAAGGAAGCAAAGGATGCAAAGGAAGCCGCTGTGATCGAAGCGATCGTAAAGGATTCCGACATGCAGATCCCGGATGCCATGCTGGAAACCCAGCAGAAGCAGATGATTGATGAGTTTGCACAGAGAATTCAGATGCAGGGTCTTTCCATTGATCAGTATTTCCAGTTCACCGGATCAAGCTACGATAAGATGTTAGAGCAGGTGAAGCCTCAGGCTGAAAAGAGGATCAAGTCAAGACTGGTGCTTGAAGCTGTTGTTGCTGCCGAGAAGATCGAAGTAACAGATGAGGACTACGAGGAAGAATTAAAGAATATGGCAGAAGCATATCAGATGGAAGTTGACAAGGTAAAGGAGCTTCTTCCTGAAAAGAGCGTAGGCCAGATCAAGAAGGATATTGCAGTAAGAAAAGCAGCAGAGTTTGTTGTGGAAAACGCAAAAGAGAAATAAACATAAAGCAATTATGAGGGATTCCTGCAGAGTAATCTGCAGGAACTCTTTATCAGAAGCAGAATGGAGGATGCAGCATGAGTTTAGTACCTTATGTCATTGAGCAGACCAGCAGAGGCGAGCGCTCCTATGATATTTATTCAAGATTATTAAAGGAAAGGATCATTTTTCTGGGAGAAGAGGTTAACGACGTGACGGCAAGCCTGATCGTTGCACAGATGCTTTTTCTGGAAGCAGAAGATCCGGAGAAGGATATCCAGTTTTATATCAACAGCCCCGGCGGAAGCGTAACAGCCGGAATGGCGATTTATGACACCATGCAGTATGTAAAGTGTGATGTTTCCACTTACTGTATGGGAATGGCAGCCAGCATGGGAGCCTTTCTGCTTGCAGGAGGAACCAAGGGAAAGAGACTGGCGCTGCCTAACGCAGAGATCATGATCCATCAGCCCTCCGGCGGAGCCCAGGGTCAGGCAACAGAGATCGAGATCACGGCAAAGCATATTTTACAGACCAAGCGTAAGTTAAATCAGATTCTGGCTGAAAATACAGGCAAGGATTATGAGATCGTAGCGGCAGACACAGAGAGAGACAACTGGATGACTGCCGAGGAAGCAAAGGATTATGGTCTGATCGACAGAGTAGTATACAAGCGTGCGGAGGATAAGCAGTAATGGCAGGAAAGAATTCCGACAACATCAGGTGTTCTTTTTGTAATAAAACACAGGATCAGGTGAAAAAGCTGATTGCAGGTCCGGCGGGGGTTTATATCTGTGATGAGTGCGTGGAGATCTGCGCAGACATCGTGGAGGAAGAATACGAGGAAGAGGAAAAGGAAGAAGAACTTGACATCAACCTCTTAAAACCCATTGAGATCAAAAACTTTCTGGATGATTATGTGATTGGACAGGACGAAGCGAAAAAGGTTCTTTCCGTGGCCGTATATAATCATTATAAGCGTGTAACGGCGCCAAAGGATATAGATGATGTGGAGCTTCAAAAGAGCAATATCATCATGCTGGGGCCTACCGGCTCCGGTAAGACCTATCTGGCGCAGACACTGGCAAAGATCATTAATGTGCCCTTTGCCATTGCAGATGCCACAACCCTGACAGAAGCAGGCTATGTAGGCGAGGATGTGGAAAACATTCTTCTGAAGCTGATCCAGGCGGCAGAGTATGATGTGGAGCGGGCCCAGCTTGGGATCGTATATATCGATGAAATTGACAAGATCACCAAGAAGAGTGAAAACGTGTCCATTACCAGAGATGTTTCCGGAGAAGGCGTACAGCAGGCCCTTTTGAAGATCGTGGAAGGAACGGTTGCAAGCGTACCGCCTCAGGGAGGCAGGAAGCATCCCCATCAGGAGCTGATTCAGATCGATACGTCCAATATTCTGTTTATCTGCGGCGGAGCCTTTGACGGCCTGGAAAAGATCGTGGAAAACAGGTTAAATCGTAATTCCATCGGATTTGATGCAGAGATTGCCAGCAAGAATGATCGGGAGATCAGTGAACTGCTTGCAGAGGTTACTCCCCAGGATCTGGTGAAGTTTGGATTGATCCCGGAGTTTGTGGGCCGTGTGCCTATCTGTGTTTCCTTAAAGGGACTGGATGAGCAGGCGCTTGTAAGGATCCTGTCAGAGCCTAAGAGCGCACTGATCAAGCAGTATCAAAAATTGTTCAGCTTTGACAATGTAAAGCTTACCTTTGAAAAGGATGCGGTGGAAACCATTGCAAAGCAGGCGTTTGAACGTAAAACAGGGGCAAGAGGACTTCGCTCTATCATGGAAAAGGTCATGATGGATGTGATGTTCAAGATCCCTTCTGATGAGACAATTAAAGAATGCGTTATTACTAAGGGTGCGGTAGAAGGTACCAGTGAGCCTTTGCTGATCCATCGGGAAGTTATGCGTAAAGCAAGATAAGAGATACCATTGCAAAATGCCGCCAAGGGGCGGCATTTTGTGTATCAGATAAAAGGATGGAGAGACAGACAGTATGAGTGAAAATGAAATAAACACACAGCAGGATATGACCCTCCCTGTAATCCCTTTAAGAGGAATGGCGATCCTTCCTGATACGATCATCCACTTTGATCTGAACCGGGAGGCGTCCATCAGAGCCCTGGAATTTGCCATGGTGCGCGGAGGAACGCTGTTTTTGACGGCCCAGAAGGATCCGGATGTGGAGAAGCCAAAGCCGGAGCAGCTTTGCCGGATCGGCACTACGGCGCAGGTAAAGCAGATCACTAAGCTTCCCGGACAGGTAGTGCGGGTGCTGGTGGAGAGCCGGTACAGAGGAAAGCTATTAGAGATCAACGAAGAAAATACAAAGTTTTTAGAGGCTAGGGTTCAGGTCATACCGGAAGAGGAAGAATTATCGGAGGAGGAGCAGGTTTTACAGGAGGCCATGCTTCGTCAGGTGAAGGAGCTTTTTGCGCAGTTTGCCGTGCACTATCCCAAGCTGGACAAAAACGCCATGCAGAGATACGCAAACATGAAAAGCCTCGGCAGGCTCCTTGACCAGATTGCCATGAACCTGCCCACAGACTACGAAAAGAAGCAGCAGGCTCTGGAAACCATTGAGGTCAAAAAACGCTATGAGCTTTTGTGCGTCCATCTGCAGCGGGAGATCGAGATCGCTGTGGCAAGGGAAGAGCTTGCACAGAAGATCAAGGGAAGGGTGGAGAAGAACCAGAAGGAGTACCTGCTCAGGGAACAACTCAGATATATTAAGGAAGAGCTGGGAGATGAGGGAAGCTTTTCTGATGCCGATCAGTTTGAGGAAGCGCTTTCCAAGCTGCAGGCAAGCGAGGAAGTGAAGGCAAAGATCAAAAAAGAGATCGGGAGATTTAAGAGCCTTTCGGGAAGCAGCTCGGAAAGCGCTGTGGAGAGAGGCTATATTGAAACCCTTCTGGAGCTGCCCTGGGACAAGGCCTCAGCAGACAGTGAAAGCATGCAAAAGACCAGAGATATTTTGGAGAAGGATCATTACGGCCTTAGCAGGGTGAAGGAAAGAATTCTGGAATTTTTGGCAGTCAGATGTCTGACCCAGAAGGGAGACAGCCCCATTATCTGTCTGGTCGGCCCTCCCGGAACCGGAAAGACTTCCATTGCAAAGAGCGTTGCCAGAGCGCTGGATAAGCAGTATGTCAGGATCTGTCTGGGAGGAGTCAGGGACGAGGCAGAGATCAGAGGCCACAGAAAGACCTATGTAGGCGCAATGCCGGGCCGGATCGTAACAGGACTTCGTCAGGCAGGGGTAAAAAATCCACTGATGTTACTTGACGAAATCGATAAGGTGAGCAATGATTACAAGGGAGACACCTTTTCTGCACTTTTAGAGGTGCTGGACGGAGAGCAGAACAGCAGGTTCCGGGATCATTATGTGGAAATCCCCATCGACCTTTCAGAGGTGCTTTTCCTGGCCACAGCCAATACTACGCAGACCATTCCACGGCCTCTTCTTGACCGAATGGAGATCATTGAGATCAACAGCTATACGGAAAATGAAAAATTTTATATTGCCAAGGAGCATCTTCTCCCGGGACAGCTTCAGAAAAACGGCCTTACCAGAAAGATGCTTTCCATTAACGACAGCGCTTTGAAGAGTATGATCTCCTATTATACCAGGGAGGCAGGCGTCAGGGAGTTAGAGCGCAAGATCGGGGATGTATGCCGCAAGAGTGCAAGACAGATCCTGGAGAAAAAGCAGGAAGGACAGGAGGCAGGACAGATCAAGGTCACAGCCTCTAACCTGGAGGATTACCTGGGTAAACGGAAATACTCGCTGAATAAAGCAAATAAGGAGCCTCAGGTGGGAATTGTACGGGGACTTGCCTGGACAAGCGTAGGCGGAGATACCCTCCAGATCGAAGTCAGCATGATGCCGGGAAAGGGCGAGGTCGAACTGACCGGCCAAATGGGAGATGTGATGAAGGAATCTGCCATGATCGGCATCAGCTATATCCGCTCGATCGGGACAGAACATGGCATTCTGCCGGAAATCTTTAAGGAAAATGATTTTCATATTCATATTCCTGAGGGAGCGGTTCCAAAGGACGGCCCTTCCGCAGGAATTACCATGGCTACAGCGCTTTTTTCGGCGATCACCGGAAAGAAGGTCAGAAGCGATCTGGCTATGACAGGGGAGATCACCCTGAGGGGCAGGGCGCTTCCCATTGGAGGCCTGAAGGAGAAACTGCTTGCAGCAAAAATGGCGGGACTGAAGGAAGTGCTTGTGCCTTTTGAGAACAAAAAGGACGTGGAAGAAATTTCAGATGAGATAAAGGACGGCATGACGATCACTTATGTGAAGGACATGAAAGAGGTTTTGCGCCATGCCCTTGTAGCAGATTAAATAAAGGATGAAAGATTGAAAAATGAAATTTTTCAATCGCGAGATTTGTGTCTGCGCACACTTGACACAAACTTGACATGCGCAAAAAGCGTGCGCAGAAATGAGGAGAAAAATGGTTATTAAAAACGTAAGTTTGGAAACCGTATGCGGGATCACCAGCAAGCTTCCGGACAATGCCCTTATGGAGGTGGCGTTCGCAGGCAAAAGTAACGTAGGGAAATCCTCCCTGATCAATGGACTGATGAACCGTAAGGCTCTTGCAAGAACCAGTGCGCAGCCGGGGAAAACCCAGACCATCAACTTTTATAATATAAACGACCAGCTTTACTTTGTGGATCTGCCCGGGTATGGGTATGCCAAGGCAAACGAGCAGGAAAAAGCAAAGTGGGGAAAGATGATCGAGGATTATCTCCACAAGTCAAAGAAGCTGCGGGCAGTATTTCTGCTGATCGATATCCGTCATGCTCCTTCTGCCAATGACAGATTGATGTATGAGTGGATCGGCCGCCAGGGATATGCTCCCATTATTATTGCCACGAAGCTTGACAAGATAAACAGAAGCCAGATAATGAAGCAGGTAAAGCTCATAAGGGACGAGCTTCATGCTCAGAAGGAAACCCTGATCATTCCCTACTCCGCAGTGACGAAGCAGGGAAGAGAGGAAATATACGAGCTGTTAGATGCCTACCTTGAAGAAGAAGGAAGGGAAGATAAATGGACGGAGAAGGAAGAACAAGTCTGAAAACGTATTTAAAGGTTCTGGTCAATCTGGGGATCATTTTGCTTTTGCTGTTATTCTGCATTTTTGTGCTGCCCCGTATCGTTATTTATTTTATGCCCTTTGTGATCGGCTGGATCATTGCCCTGATCGCAAGCCCTCTGGTACGTTTCTTTGAAAAAAAGCTGAAGATCAGACGGAAAGCGGGATCTGCCTTTGTGATCATTGCGGTGATCGCCCTTGTGATCCTTGCAGGCTATTTTGTGGGATCTAAGCTGGTCACAGAGACAGTGGATTTTGTGGCGGAAATTCCCGAGATGTGGCAGGGAACCCAGCAGGATTTTGATGAGATCGCCGTAAAGCTGGAAGGCGTCACCAGACTGCTTCCCATCGATATAAGCGATAAGATCGCCACTGCTACAGATAATATTGAGGCATATTTAGGAGGCCTTGTGGGAGAGCTTGGCAGCCCTACCATTGAGGCGCTGGGACGGTTTGCCCAGAATATTCCCTCTATTATCATCGGGGTGATCATGTGTCTTTTGTCGGCATATCTGTTTGTGGCTGACAGGGAATATGTTCCCAGGATGCTGGAAAAGGCAATGCCGGAGGCGATCATTGACAGATGGAACATGATCAAAAGAGGCTTCCGCCATGCGGTAGGCGGTTATTTTAAGGCACAGCTTAAGATCGAGCTCTGGATGTATGTGCTTTTAGTGATCGGCTTTTTGATCCTGAGAGTCCGTTATGCCTTCTTTATTGCTATCGGAGTGGCATTTCTGGATCTTCTGCCCTTTTTCGGGACAGGAACGGTTCTGATCCCGTGGGCGGTCATTAAGTTCCTCAGCGGAGATTATAAAATGGTGATCGGGCTTCTGATCATCTGGGGAGTGGGACAGCTTGCAAGACAGCTGATCCAGCCGAAGATCGTGGGAGACGCCGTGGGCTTATCCCCGATCCCCACGCTTGTGCTTTTGTATGTGGGCTATAAGGCGGCGGGAGTTGTGGGAATGATCATAGCGGTTCCTGTGGGGATCATTGTCCTTAATATGTATGAGGAAGGGGTATTTGATACCTTTTTAAACAGCCTGAAGATCCTGTATGCCAGCGTGGGAAACTTCCGTCATCTCACAAAGGAGGATATGGAGCCTGTGAGATTTTATAAGGAACAGGAAGAGGCCAGGATCGAGGAACGGAGACAAAGACGGAAAAAGAAGCATGAAAATGAAGAATAATGCGAAAAGAGGAAGATCATGAAAGTAACCGTATATAATTGCAGACCATTTGATGAAAAGGTATTATTTGAAAAATATGCAAAGGAGTTTTCCTTGGAGCTGGTTCTCTGCCCTGATGCGCCAAATCTGGAAAATGCAGAGCTTGCCAGGGGAAGCGGATGTATTGACATCATTACGTCAAAAATGGACAGGGAGCTTTTAAAGCGCTTTGCAGACTATGGGGTCAGATATGTGACCACCAGGACCATCGGCTATGACCATATTGATTTGGAGGCAGCCAGGGAATTTGGCATGACAGTTGCCAATGCGCCCTACGGCCCCCATGGAGTGGCAGATTATGCGACAATGCTGCTTCTTATGACGATCCGCAGGATGAAGAGGATCCTTCAGAGAACAGAGATACAGGATTATACGCTTGCCGGGATCCAGGGAAGGGAATTAAAGGATCTGACAGTGGGCGTGATCGGTACGGGAAGGATCGGAAGATGCGTCCTTTCCAATCTTTCCGGGTTTGGCTGTAAGAGGCTGGCCTATGATCTGTATGAAAATGAAGAGGTGAAAAAGAGCGGCGCAGTCTATGTCTCTCTGGAAGAGATGTGGAAGCAGGCAGATGTGATCACCCTGCATGCCCCCTTAACAGAGGATAATTATCATATGATCGATGCAAAGGCCATTGCGTCCATGAAGGACGGTGTGATGATCGTCAATACGGCCCGGGGCGGCCTCATAGACACAGAGGCGCTGATATACGGCATTGAAAGCGGCAAGATCGGCGGAGCAGGCCTGGATGTTGTGGAAAATGAATTTGGATTGTATTATTATGACCATAAATCAGATATACTAAATAACAGAGACCTGGCGATCCTAAGGGGCTTTCCCAATGTAACGGTAAGCCATCACATGGCATTTTATACGGATGATTATGTGGACACAGTGGTAAGAGATTCCCTGCTTGGCTGTAAGTGCTATGCAGAGGGCAGAGAAAATAAGTGGGAGGTTCGCTAGGTGCGGAATTTTAAGCTCATTCTTCAGTATGAGGGGACAAGATACCAGGGATGGCAGCGGCAGGAAAGCACGGAGAATACGATCCAGGGAAAGCTGGAGGCTCTTCTTACGAAAATGACCGCACAGCCCGTTGAGCTTCAGGGAAGCGGAAGGACGGACAGCGGCGTCCATGCCTTTGCGCAGGTGGCAAATTTTCATGCGGATACAAAGATGACACCGGAGGAGATCTTAGAGTATATGAAACGGTATCTTCCGGAGGACATTGGAGTGCTTTCGGTAACGGAGGTGCCGGAGCGGTTTCACAGCAGGTTAAATGCAAAGGGAAAGACCTACTGCTACCGGATCATCTGCTCTGCGCTGCCCCATGTTTTTGACAGGAGGTATGCGCACTGCATTCCTTCACAGCTTGATGTGGAGGCTATGAGAAGGGCAGCGGCATTTTTGATCGGAACCCATGATTTTAAAGCGTTTACTTCTGCAAAACGGAGCAAAAAGTCTACGGTCAGAACCATAGAAGAGATCAGGATCGAACAGAAAAAGAGCCTTTCGGCCGCAGGCCATCTGGCAGAGGACGAGATCCTGCTTACCTATAAAGGGAACGGCTTTTTGTATCATATGGTAAGGATCATCACAGGAACACTCATTGAGGTGGGGATGCATAGGAGAAAACCCGAAGAGTTAGCAGAAATCCTGGACTCCGGAAACAGGGAAATGGCCGGGAAGCTGGCGCCTGCTAAGGGACTTGCATTAATGGAGGTTCGTTATTTGTGACAAAAAAGAAAGAAAATCGTTCTTTCATCTGGTTTCTCTTTTTTCTTTATCTCTTATTTGTTGTGAAGGTAATTATTTTTAAATATCCGTATGAACAGCTTTTAAGGATTGCGGAATCCTGGAGAAAGGAAGTGATCCTGGAAGGGCTTGATACGGCAAACTTTACTCCTTTTAAGACCATACGGATGTATGTGAAGTATTCTTACAAGCTCAACAGCTTTGAAAATCTGGTGGGAAACGTGGTAGTCTTTTTGCCCTTTGGCATTCTGCTCCCACAGATTTTTACAAGGAGCCGGAACTTTTTCATCCTTCTGCTCAATGCATTCATTTTTGTGCTTGGCATAGAGGTGTTTCAGCTTGTGACGGCGTTTGGAGCTTTTGATGTGGATGATATTCTGTTAAACTGCCTGGGGGCAGTGATCGGTTATTTCCTGTATATGGGATATGAGAAAATAAAAAACAAGAAAAATGGAGGTTAAAGTGATGAACGAGTTTTTGAAGGGACTGAAGGTAAACTATACGGTATCTGCGCTTTTGTGTGTGGCCCTGGGGCTGGTACTCTTAATCTGGCCCGGAACAACGACCCAGGTGGTATGCATGGTATTGGGAGCAGCGTTAGTGATTTACGGCGTACTGCAGATCGTTTTTTATCTGGCCAACAAGGACAGAAATATTGCCATGCAGGGCATGATGGTGTTCGGGATCGTGGTTGCGGTGATCGGCGTATGGATCCTGTTAAAGCCGGAAATGATCATTATGGCTGTGCCTGTGATTGTCGGAATTCTGATCGTGATCCATGGCATACATAATGTGGTACAGGCCATTGCCCTGAAAAAGGACGGCTATACCAACTGGTGGGTTGCCTTTCTGTTAGGGGTCATAACGGTTGCCTTCGGCGTGGTGCTGATCTGCAATCCCTTTACCGTAGTAGACACGGTAGTAAGGCTGATAGGCGCATTTTTGATCTATGACGGCCTTTCCGATATCTGGATCCTGTCAAGAGTGTCCAAGGTAAAAAGAAATGCAGAAAAAATCGTAGATGCCAATTTCGTAGATATTACGGATGAGGATCAGTAAGGAGGTCAGCATATGGCACAGTATGGACTGCAGAATGAAAATATAGAGATCCTGGTTGACAGCCATGGAGCGGAACTGAAATCCCTGAAAAACCGCATAACCGGAAGAGAGCATATGTGGAAGGGGGATCCGGCTTTCTGGGGCAGAACCTCACCGGTGCTGTTTCCCTTTGTGGGAGGCGTAAACAACAAGGAATACCGTATCGGAAACAAAAGCTTTCCCATGAACCAGCATGGATTTGCAAGGGACATGGAATTTTCCCTGCTGTCGCAAAGTGATAAGGAGCTTTGGTTCTGCCTTTCCTCTGATCAGGAGACGCTTGGAAAGTATCCTTACGAATTTGTGTTAAAACTGGGCTACCGCCTTCTTGAGGATGGTGTCTTAGTGCTGTGGCAGGTGGAAAATCCCGGAAAGGAAGAAATGCCCTTTGCCATCGGCGGACATCCGGCCTTTAACTGTCCCATAGAAGAAGGAAAAAGCCAGACGGATTACCTGCTCTACATAGATGCAAAGGATCAGGTGGTCAGCACAAGGCTTGGAAGCAGCGGGCTTGCAACAGAAGAAAAGGATGTATATGCCCTGTCTGAGGATGGTTTCCTGCCGATCACAAAGGAGCTGTTTGACAAGGATGCGCTGGTGATCGAGCATGATCAGGCAAAGAAGGTGGCGCTGTGCGGTCAGAATAAAAAGCCTTATCTTACCGTGACCATGGAGGCACCTTTATTCGGCATCTGGTCTCCGCCGGGGAAGAATGCGCCCTTTATCTGCATCGAACCCTGGTACGGAAGATGTGACAGGGAAGGCTATAAGGGAGAACTGCGGGATAGAGAATGGGAAAATGTGATCGCTCCGGGTGAAGTTTTCCGGGCGGAATATCAAATTCAGATTGCAATAGGACAGTGAGGCAGCTTACTTGGGGAGGCTTTTAAGTATTTCCCCCTTGCTCTTGACAAAATCTTTTTTGCCGACTAAGATAACATTAATAGAAAAAGGCGCAGAAGAAGAGGAGTACGCAGGAAACCGTCTGTCAGAGAGAAGACCCCCGTTGCGGTGCTGTAAGGTCTTTCAGATCGGAATGCGGAAGGTAGCTTCGGAGCCGGAGTGCTGAACGTGCCGGGAGGTTTTCCGGTAACAATAAGTAGGTGTTCCCGCTTTATCCCCGTTAATGGATAGGACTTTTTTAAGAAGTCGCTGAGTGATAAAGAAAGGTGGTACCGCGTTAGCCATTGACGCCCTTTACAGATGTTTGATCTGTAAAGGGCATTTTTAATGCAGTAATTTTATAATCAAAGGAGATTCGTATGAAGAAGGAACTTGCAAAGACCTATGATCCCAAAGGGATCGAAGATCGTATTTATCAGAAATGGCTGGATAAGAAGTATTTTCATGCCGAGGTGGATCATTCCAAAACGCCCTTTACCATTGTGATCCCGCCCCCAAATATTACCGGGCAGCTTCATATGGGACATGCACTGGACAACACCATGCAGGATATTCTGATCCGTTATAAGAGAATGCAGGGATACAATGCGCTTTGGCAGCCGGGAACGGATCATGCCAGCATTGCAACAGAGGTAAAGATCATTGAGACCCTGAAAAAGCAGGGGATCAGCAAAGAGGATCTTGGAAGAGAGGGCTTTCTTGAGAAGGCCTGGGACTGGAAAAGGGAATACGGCGGAAGGATCATCAGCCAGTTAAAGAAACTGGGCTCCTCCTGTGACTGGGACAGAGAGCGCTTCACCATGGATGAGGGCTGCAACAAGGCCGTAACGGAAGTTTTCTGCAAGATGCATAAAAAAGGCTGGATCTATAAGGGCAGCAGGATCATTAACTGGTGTCCCGTATGTAATACCTCCATTTCTGACGCAGAGGTAGAGTATGAAGAGCAGGCAGGCCATTTCTGGCATATCAAATATCCTCTGATCGAGGAAGACGGTTCTGTCAGCACCACCAGATTTCTGGAGTTTGCCACCACAAGGCCGGAAACCATGCTTGGCGATACCGCAGTAGCCGTAAATCCGGAGGATGAAAGATATCAGGACATTGTAGGCAGAAAGCTGCTGCTTCCCATTGTGAACAGACAGATCCCCATTATTGCGGATCCTTATGTTGACAGGGAATTCGGAACCGGCGTGGTAAAGATCACTCCCGCCCACGACCCCAATGACTTTGAGGTAGGAAAGCGTCATAATCTGCCGGAGATCAATATTTTAAATGATGATGCGACCATTAACGAAAACGGCGGCAAGTTTAAGGGCATGGATCGTTATGAGGCAAGAGCGGCCATTGTAAAAGAGTTGGACGAGATGGGGCTTTTAGTCCGCATTGAGGATTATTCCCATAATGTAGGAACTCATGACAGATGTAAGACCACCATTGAGCCCATGATCAAGAAGCAGTGGTTTGTGAAAATGGACGAGCTCATAAAGCCTGCGGCAAAGGCTGTCCGTGACGGAGAGATCAAGCTGATTCCGCCCCGCATGGAAAAGACCTATTTTAACTGGACAGACAATATCAGGGACTGGTGTATTTCCAGACAGCTCTGGTGGGGACACCGGATCCCGGCTTACTATTGTGATGAATGCGGGGAAACCGTAGTTGCAAAGGAAATGCCGGCGAAATGTCCGAAATGCGGCTGCACCCATTTTACACAGGATCCTGATACGCTTGATACCTGGTTTTCTTCAGCGCTCTGGCCTTTTTCCACGCTGGGGTGGCCGGAGCAGACAGAGGATCTGAAGTATTTTTATCCTACGGATGTGCTGGTAACGGGCTACGATATTATTTTCTTCTGGGTAATCCGTATGATCTTTTCCGGCTATGAGCAGATGGGAGAAAAGCCCTTTAAGACGGTTCTCTTCCATGGCCTGGTAAGAGACTCACAGGGACGGAAGATGAGTAAATCCCTGGGAAATGGAATTGATCCCCTTGAGATCATCGACCAGTACGGGGCAGACGCGCTCAGACTGACCCTGATCACAGGAAATGCACCCGGAAATGATATGCGTTTCTACTATGAAAAGGTAGAATCAAACAGAAACTTTGCAAATAAGATCTGGAATGCTTCCAGATTTATCATGATGAATATGCCGGAGGAGGGGCTTAAGGTCACAGATCCCGCTTTGGAGCCGGCAGACAAATGGATCCTTTCCAAGTTAAATAAACTGATCCGTGAAGTGACGGATAACATGGACAGCTTTGAGCTAGGAATTGCTGTTTCCAAGGTGTATGACTTTATCTGGGATGAATTCTGTGACTGGTATATTGAGATGGTAAAGCCAAGGCTTTATAATTCTGATGATCAGGGAAGCAAGGATGCCGCTCTCTGGACGCTGCAGAATGTTCTGATCAATGCGCTGAAGCTTTTGCATCCCTATATGCCTTTCATCACAGAGGAGATCTTCTGTACGCTCCAGAGCACGGAAGAATCCATTATGATCTCCAGGTGGCCGGAATACACAAAGGCCTGGGAATTTGAAAAGGAAGAAGGAGAGATCGAGATCATCAAGGAAGCGGTAAGGGGCATCAGAAATGTGCGCAGTGAGATGAATGTTCCGCCCAGCAGAAAGGCACAGGTGTTTGTAGTCAGTGAAAATGAGAATATCACAAACGCCTTTACCGAAGGAAAGCTGTTCTTTGAAGCCTTAGCTTATGCCTCCGAGGTGACGATCCAGAAGGATAAGGATGGAATTGCAGAGGATGCGGTTTCCGTTGTGATCCCCAATGCAACGCTGTATATTCCCTTTGCAGAGCTGGTAGACATCAAGCAGGAGATCGAACGTCTGCAGAAGGAAGAAAAACGTCTTATGGGAGAGCTTTCCAGGGTAAACGGCATGCTTGGCAACGAACGCTTTATCAGTAAGGCGCCTCAGGCCAAGATCGACGAGGAAAAGGAAAAGCTTCAGAAATATACACAGATGATGGAGCAGGTGAAGAACCGCCTGCAGCAGCTGGAAGGGAAATAAGCTTTAAGGAGAAAAATATGGTAAGCTTTCAGGAAGCAGAAAATTATATTAACGAAATTCCCAGATTTGCCGGTAAAAATTCTGTGGAGGACACGGCGCGCCTTCTTTCCATGGCGGGCTGTGACAGGCTTCCTGCAAAGATCGTACATGTAGCGGGGACAAACGGAAAAGGTTCCGTTTGTTCCTATCTGGCTGCTATCCTAAAACAGGCAGGCTTCCGGGTGGGGAGATTTACATCTCCCCACCTTCAAAGCATCTGTGAAAGGATCAGTATGGATGACAGGCAGATCACAGAGGAGGAATTTGTCTCCGCCTATGAAAAGGTAAGAGATTTGTCGGTACGTTCTTCCAGGGAGGGATTATCACACCCTTCCTTTTTTGAATATCTTTTTTTGATGGCAATGATTTATTTCAGGGAACAAGAACCTGATGTGATCCTGCTGGAAACAGGACTTGGAGGAAGGCTGGATGCAACAAACAGCATCAAAAAGCCGGATGTCTGCGTGATCACGGAAATAGGCTATGATCATATGCAGTATCTGGGAGACAGCCTGGAAAAGATCGCAGGGGAAAAGGCAGGGATCATCAAGAAGGGAGTTCCCGTGGTTTTTCCGGACAAGCGACCGGAAGTGACAAGGATCCTGTCAGATTATGCAAAAAAAATGGACAGTCCGGTGATTTTACTCGAAAAAGACAATATTTTGGATGTGAATATAGGAAATAAAAGCATTGATTTTTCCCTCTATACTCGTTATTATAATTATGTTAGCCTGTGTATCAGCACAAAGGCTGTTTATCAGCCTGAAAATGCAGCGCTCTCAGTTCTTGCGGCGCATGTTCTCTGTGAAAAGCTGGATCCTGAAGCAGTAAGGAAAGGACTTTTTACGGCATACTGGCCCGGAAGGATGGAGGAGGCTCTGCCGGGAGTTTTTCTGGATGGAGCCCACAACGAGGATGGAGTACAGGCGTTTCTTGACAGCGTCCGCAGGGATGGCTGCAAGGGAAAAAGAAGTTTGCTTTTTGGCGTCGTGGCGGACAAGCGCTATGACAGAATGATAGAGATGATCGCCAGTGCAGGGCTATTTGCAAAGGTGATCGTGGCTTCGCTGTCAACAGACAGGAGTACTTCCTTAGAGCAGATGAAAGAGGTCTGGGGAAGATACGAAGGTGTCAGTTGCAGCTTTTTTGAAAGTGTACAGGCTGGATTTGAGCAGCAGCTTCAGCTAAAGGAAGCAGAGGATATTGCCTATGTTGCCGGATCCCTTTACCTGATCGGACAGGTAAAGTCCCTGATAAGGAGAACACAGGATGATCGATTTTGAAGAAGAATTAAAGAAGTTTCATCCCAGCCTTGAGGTGGAGGATGCAGAAGAAGCAATATACAACCAGGATCTGACGGATGCGGCAGATCTTTTGATCAAGATGCTGGAAAAACCAAGAACCGAGGAAGAGTATAAGGAGTGACGGCATGATTTGTTATAACTGTGGATGCCGTCTGACGGAGCATGATTTCTGCACGGGCTGTGGTGTGGATGTATCCGGCTACAAGAAAATCATGTATATGTCAAACCGTTTGTATAATGACGGCCTGGAAAAGGCGGCTGTGAGGGATCTGTCGGGAGCCATCGTCAGCCTGAAGCAGAGCCTTAAATTTAATAAAAATAATATTGATGCAAGAAATCTGTTAGGTCTTGTTTATTTTGAAACGGGCGAGGCAATCTCCGCACTTGGACAGTGGGTGATCAGTAAAAACCTGCGTCCAAACAAAAACATTGCAGATGATTACATTGATATGCTCCAGAGTAATCAGACAAGGCTGGATTCCTTAAACCAGACCATTAAAAAGTATAATCAGGCACTGCTGTACTGCTACCAGGACAGCCAGGATCTGGCAGTCATACAGCTGAAAAAGGTGCTTTCCGATAATCCGAAATATGTGCGCGCCCATCAGCTTCTGGCATTGCTCTACATGAACGGGGAAGAATGGGAGAAGGCACAGAAGGAGCTTCAAAAATGCAATCAGATCGACCGGGGAAGCACCACTACGCTTCGCTATTTGAAGGAAGTGGAAAACATGCTCATGCCGGAGGAGGTTGCAAGAAATCTGCCCAAGAAGAAAAATGCGGAGCAGGTGGTCCGCTATCAGAGCGGAAATGAAACGATCATACAGCCTATAAACGTTAAGGAGTCCAAAGGGGCGTCTACTCTTTTAAATGTAGGGCTCGGCGTGATCATTGGAATAGCGATTGCGTGCTTTTTGATCCTGCCTGGCAGGATCCAGAGCGTGAAGGCAGATATTAACAAGGAACTGCGGGTGGTAAGCGAACAGTCCGACGCCAAAACAGCTACCATTGATGAACTGGAACAGAAGGTTCAGAAGCTGACGGAGGAAAACACCACGCTGACAGAGGCGGTAGCAGCTTATGAAGGAGCGGGAGGAAACAGCACCGTTACCGATGGACTGATGATGGCGGTAGAGATTTATCTGGAAAATCCCGAGGACATTGAAACAATCGCTTCTTACCTGGAAACGGTGGAGACCGAGGAAGGGCAGGAGGAGGACAGCGAAGAGAAATCCGAAGCCTTTGTGGCGCTTTATGATAAGTTAGTTGAGCTTTTAGGGGACAGGCTGGTCAAGTACTATTATGACGCCGGATACGAAAATTACCGTGCGGAGCAGTATGAGGTGGCCATTCCCAGTTTAAGAAGAGCTTACCAATATGATAATACCAAGGTGGAAGCCCTGTTTTATCTGGGAAACAGTTACCACAGAAGCGGAGACGATACCCAGGCCAAGGAAATCTTTGCAGAGGTCATCGACAATTTCCCGGATACGGAATTTGCAACCAGGGCAGAGACCGCTATGGCCGAGATCAACAATGCGGATTAACCAAGGAAAAAAGGAAAGATACACGAAAGAGAACACATTTAAATGTGTTCTCTTTCTTTTTGCAAAAATCAGCGAAGGAAAGGAGCAGTCTTGCAGACATGGAAGAAGATTTCAGGGTGATCGATAACTATCTGATGGTCAGGATGCCGGAGGAGGTAGATCATCACAAAGCGGTTTACATAAGTGAAAAGGCAGATCAGTATATCATGAAGGAGGGAATTGGAAACGTGGTGTTTGATTTTGAACAGACGCACTTTATGGACAGCTCCGGAATAGGGGTAATCATAGGAAGATACAAGAAGATTTCCTATTTTGGAGGGAAGGTCTTTGCGGTCAATGCAGACACCAGGATTAAGCGCACAATGATGATATGCGGTTTACATAAAGTTATAGAAATCATGGATTAAAAAACAGAAAAAGATAGAAAGCAGGAATGAGGTAAAAATGGAAGTAAGTCAGAAAACAGAAAACAGGGTAAGACCACAGGCAGTAATGAAAAACAAAATGAGCATGTCATTTGATGCCATATCCGTCAATGAGGCATTTGCAAGGATTGCTGTTGCTGCGTTTATTGCGCCGTTAAATCCGACTATCGAGGAAATATCCGATATCAAAACAGCCGTTTCGGAGGCGGTGACCAATGCCATTATCCATGGATATGATGAGGAATTTCTGCGGGAAAAGCCGGAAAGCATAGAAAAACCCGTTTACCTGCGCTGCATGCTGGAGGAGGATGTGCTTTTGGTGGAGGTGCAGGATCAGGGAAAGGGGATTGAAAATATCGATAAAGCCATGGAGCCGCTTTTTACAACCAAACCGGAAATGGACAGATCCGGCATGGGCTTTGCGTTCATGGAGGCGTTTATGGATGATCTGGAGGTGATCTCCAGTCCCTGGCACGGTACCTTGATTCGAATGAAGAAAAAAATCGGGATCACACCCTGGATCAGGCAAGAGGAGTAATCTATGGAACAAAACTCAATTCTGATCGAAAAAGCACAGGCAGGAGAAAAGGAAGCAAGAGAGGTACTGATCGAACAGAATTTGGGGCTGGTCCATCATATCGTAAGACGTTTCTTGGGACGAGGCTACGAGGCAGAGGACCTTTTTCAAATCGGAGTGATTGGCCTGATCAAGGCCATAGATAAATTTAATACAGAATATTCCGTACAGTTTTCCACCTATGCAGTGCCCCTTATCACCGGGGAGATCAAGCGTTTTATCCGGGATGACGGGCTGATTAAGGTATCCAGGACCCTGAAGGAAAACGGCATGAGGGTGAAGTATGCAAGGCAGAGGCTGAATGCGGGACTTGGCAGGGAGCCGTCCCTTGAGGAGGTGGCAAGGGAGGCGGCCCTCAGCCCTGAGGAGGTGGTGCTTGCCATGGAAGCGGATATGCAGGTGGAATCCATATATAAATCGGTCTATCAAAATGACGGCAGTGAACTGTTTCTGGTGGATCAGCTTGCAGATCACAGCAAAAACGGGCAGGAAGAGATCCTGAACCAGCTCCTGATCCATCAGCTCCTTGATGAACTGAAGGGACAGGAACGAAGGCTCATTGTCCTGCGCTATTATCAGGACAAGACACAGACAGAAGTGGCAAAGGATCTGGGGATCAGCCAGGTGCAGGTGAGCAGGCTGGAAAAAAAGATCCTCCTGATGATGAGGCAGAGAATTGTGCAAAGGCAGGACAAAGCAGAGCAGAAGTGTTAAAATAGAAGCGCATATTCCGGAAGAAAGGACAGGAAGATACAAATGAAAACAGAGTTTGAGATACGGGAAGCGGTGCCCGGTGATGCAAGGGAGCTTCTTGCCATTTATAAGCCGTATGTGGAGACAACGGCCATCACCTTTGAGTATGAAGTGCCCTCCAGGGCAGAATTTGAGGAAAGGATCCGGCATACAAAGAAAAAATATCCTTATCTTGTTGCCTGCAGGGGAGAAGAAATTCTCGGGTATGCGTACGCAGGCGCCTTTAAGGGAAGAGCAGCCTATGACTGGGCAGTGGAGACCTCCATTTATGTGCGAAAGGGACTGGGAAGACAGGGAATTGGCAGCGGACTGTATGCTGCCCTGGAAAACATGCTGAAGCAGCAGAACATTGTAAATCTGTATGCCTGTATTGCCGCCCCGGAAAAGGAGGACGAATATCTGACCAGGAACAGCATCCTGTTTCATGAAAGACTGGGATATGAACTGATCGGGGAGTTCCATAAATGCGGCTATAAATTTGGAAGATGGTACAATATGGTCTGGATGGAAAAAATGATCGGAGAACATTTACCGGATCAGCCTCCCGTCATCTGGACAGATAAATGAGAAATTTTGTGACCCAAAAGAGTAATTTGTCAAAAGAGAATTGAAAACACCCCTTCACTTATGATATTCTTTAATATATATCTGTGCGTATACAAAAAGTGGGAAATCAAACAAAAGTGAGGGGAAAGAAAATGACAAATGATTTTTTTTATGAAAATGATGTATCGGTTACCCGTACGGCAGTAAAGGCACTCAGATGGCTAGTGATCGTTTTTCCGTTATTGATCATTCTGTCAGCGGTAGGGGTGTTTCAGTCAAAGGTGATGGATCTGATTCCCATTACGATTGCCGGAGTGATCGTGACAATGGGGCCTTCTTTGCTTCAAAAATGCAATGCCCCGGTTGGATTTATGAAATATGCCTGTGCATTGTCGCTTGGGCTGATCGTATCCCTGATGGCAACCAATGCCACCATCGGTATTTATATGACTTATGCGCTGGCAATGGTTTTCAGTATTTTCTATTATGATAGGAAGTTCACGCTGAGGATTTCCGTGATCAGCTATGTGATGCTGGTCATATCCCTGTACTTCCGATCCTTAGGCGTGCAGCAGGTGGAATTTGACAGCAGCTTTACCTGGTTTGTCAGCAGATCCGCAGGGTTTCTGCTGGAAGCCATCGTGATGAGCATGATCTGCGTGAGGATTGCAGACGCATCCCACAAAATGCTGCTCAGATTTGCAGATACCAAACAGGTAGCAGATATGGTCGAGAAGTGTAACAGCGCATCCAAGGAGCTTGGCGGTGTTGTAGAGCAGCTGGATGAGTGTATCCGGGCGTTTGGGGATTCCAACCAGATGATTTCCGAAGCGGCGCAGGTAACCCAGCAGGATTGCAGCAGCAGTCTGGAATTTGTAAACAGTGTGTGCAGATCTATGGAGGAGATGAACGGCACCATCAATGAGATCGGCGACAAGGCGGGAAAGATGCTTGAGATTTCCGAAAAGACCACCGAGAGGATGGGGGATTATATCAGGCTGATGGACGAAACCGCAGGAGAAATGAAGGGGATCGAGAGATCGGCGATGACCACGGAAAAATCCATTGAAAGCCTGCAAAGCGGCATGCATGAGATTTCACAATTTGCTTCCACCATAGCAAATATTACAAGCCAGACCAATCTCCTTGCGCTGAATGCTTCCATTGAAGCAGCCAGAGCCGGAGAAATGGGCAAGGGCTTTAGCGTGGTTGCAGAGGAGGTCAGGGTATTAGCAGATAACTCCAAGCAGGCAAGTGATGCGATTTCCGGCATCTTACAGAAGATTTACGGACTTTTACATGAGGTGGAGACATCCAATCATGAGAACCTGAGCAATATTGCAAAGGGCATTGAGCAGCTTGGAAAGGTCAGCAAGGAGGCCGGTGAGCTGGGAACGCTTCAGCTTTCCTCCAAGGATATGGCAAAGGAGGTTTCTGCATCCAGCGCAGAAACCGAAGAATTCAGCGGAAAAGTCCTTTCCATGGCCGATCAGATGCAGCAGCATGTACAAAGCAGTCTGCAGCAGGCTGACCAGATCACGGAAAAGACCAAGGATCAGAAAAAGGCAGTGGAGGATGTAACCGCTTCCTTTACAAGGGTGGGTATGGTCTCAAAGAGCCTGATGGAGATCAGTCAGTCTTAAAGAGCCTTTTTCACAGAAATTGCTTTCATGGGGCACATTTCCTGACAACAAAAGCAGGAGATGCAGCCCCTTTTTTGAAAGTGAGCTTTTTTGTTTTCGATTTTAATAATATGGGCCGGGCAGCTTTCCGCACATTTTCCGCAGCCCACGCAGCGTTCCTTGTCAAGCTGGGGGTAGGATTTAAACAGCCTGCCTGCAATCTTGGCAAAGGGCTTTCGCAAAAAGCCGGGCAGGAAGCTGGCAAAGTCAAGGCGCTTTGTATCCGGTACCACAAAGGGGGACAGATCTGTGGGAATGGGATCGCCTTTAAGGACAAGCTCCTCCGGTCTTGCAAGGCCTTTTTCAACAGCCTGCCGGATCATGACGATCTGCATGGGATCAAGGCCCATGAGCCCCGCTGCAAAATGATCCTGGGTATAAAAATCCCTGGCAGCAAGAAGCATGTGAAGGGGATGGGAGGTGCCGCCTGTAGGCCCATTGCCCTCCATGGCGTCGATGGCGTCAATGATGGTGAGATCCGGGCAAACCGTCTGGGCAAGCTCAAGCAGCATATTGGAAAAACCTTCAATATCGGGAAAGCGATAGTGCATCTGTGGCTTTTCCAGGCCGGGGATCGTACCGAAAAGGTTCTTGATGCCGCCGGAATAGCCCGTCATGGAATGGGTCTTGAGCTTACAGATATTAATGATATAGTCGGCCTCCACAATAGGAGTGATCAGATGGAAGGAATGATTGACAAAGCCGGGAGCAGTCTGTACAGTCTTTGCGGAAAAGTCCATGTTAAGGGTAAGCTCCGGCTCTAAGAGGCGCAGCCCGCAGACATGATACACATTTTTCATGTATTCCGCATTGTACAGTCCGCCGGAGCTTTCTGCCAGGGTAATGTGTTCCACCTTGTGCTTCCTCAGCCAGCGGACAACGCACTTGATGACAAGAGGGTGGGTGGTTACCGGGTAGTCGGGGCTTTTGGCCATAATAAGATTAGGCTTTATCACCACCTTCAGATCGGGGCGCATATCCTCTGCGATAGAGAGGGCGTCCATGGATTTGCAGATTGCCGGGTAAATAAGTTCCTCCTGGTAGGAGGAAACCAGATGCATGGTCTGTATCATAAAAAACTCCATTCTGCAGATAATTTATTTTCCTTTTTATCATACTACATCAGGTCAGGGATGACAAGGAATGCGGAAACACAAGGAAAAATGTATTGTATATTATGCCGGAAATATGATATAATTTTTTATATAAATTATATAATTTGATAAAAAACATGAAGAAGGTGATTTGTAAACGTGACAATGGTGCCTCTGGCAGCCTTGATAATATGGTAAAGGAACTTTATTAATGAAAATGAGCAGGTTATCAATGTGACTGAAACAATTTCAGCAACAACGCAGGAGGTCACCGCCCATTCCGGTGAGACACTGGAAACAAGTAAGGAGGAAAAATTATGCAGGAAATGGTTAAAATCAAGTCAAAATCAAACCCGAATGTTGTTCTTAAGGCAATTCCAGGTCACTTTGTAACACCGAATTCACATGTAAATTATTTTCTGGATATGACCACTTTGAAATCCAGACTCAGTGAAGCTTCTGCAGCAGCGAGAGAACTTTCCAAGCAGATTGCGCTTGATACGATTGTTGATACGATTGTTTGTATTGACGGGTGCGAAATCATCGGGGCTTTTCTTGCAGAGGAACTGACACGCGCCGGTATTTATTCCATGAATGCACATAACACTATTTATATTATCACTCCTGAATACATTAATTCAGGACAGCTCTTATTCAGAGAAAATCTTCTTCCTATGATTAAAGGTAAAAATGTGCTTCTGCTTTTGGCATCTGCGACTACAGGACAGACGATTTCAAAGGCAACACAGGCACTTACCTACTATGGTGCAAAGATCAGCGGAATCAGTTCTGTATTTAGTGCAGCAAACAGCCTGATGGGAGTCCCGATTAAATCACTGTTTTATATTTCGGATATTCCGGATTATCATGCATACAATCCGGAAGGATGTACTCTTTGCAAGGAAGGAAAATGCATCGATGCGTTTGCAAATGGATATGGATATTCCAGAATCAGATAGAGAAATAAAGACATATTCAGGACTCCTGAAAAAGAATCTGCTCATAAAGACATAAAATTATGGTAAATACCGGATTGTGAGGCTGTTTGCAGTGAATTTCACAGTCCGGTTTTTTGCATGCATTCTATGACAATTATTTTGCAGGTAAATTCAGGCAGCATCCATTTGAAAAAGGGGAATGACAAGGAAACGGACAAGGGATATAATAAAGGAAGTTGACGGATGGTAATAGGCTGTTTGTGCTGCAGACGCCACAAAACAGTCCTGGCCGCAGGGAGCCTGCAGGCCCAGACCCAAAGCGTTTGCGGAATGGAGATTTTTATGAGAGAGTATCCCAGACCACAGGAGATCTACAGACATTTTAAGGGAAACCTGTATCAGATCGTAACACTTGCCATTCACAGTGAGACAAGAGAGGAGCTGGTGGTTTACCAGGCTCTTTACGGGGATTATAAAGTATATGCAAGGCCTCTTTCCATGTTTATGGAGGAGGTAGATAGGCAGAAATATCCGGATGTATTGCAGAAATACCGTTTTGAAAAGGTATCTGCCGCGGAAGCAGCTGAAAAGCAGCCCGGACAGGAGAAGAAGGGGAAGCCGCCCGTTATACCGGAAGCCGTTATGCAGGGCGACCGGGAAGAAAAGGGGACAAAGCCGGATCCCAGACCGCTTTTGCAGGATGATGAGGAATTTGTCCTGGATCCCCAGGTTATGGAATTTTTGGATGCGGACACCTATGAGGAACGTCTGAATATCCTGGCTTCCATGCGCCACCGGATTACGGATGATATGATCAATACCATGGCGATCTCTGTGGATCTGGAAATTGAGGACGGGGAGATCGAGGAGCGGTATGAGGAACTGAAGAACTGTCTTCTGACACTGGAGAGGTTCGAGTGCAATCGGTTGCGTTAATCAAAGGAGAAAACGGAAGTTGAAATATGAGCATATCCATGAGGGTACGTTTCTGGAGCGTCCTAACAGATTTATTGCCTATGCAATGCTGGACGGGCACAGGGAAAGGGTTCATGTAAAAAATACCGGCAGATGCCGGGAGCTGCTTACGGAGGGGGCAACGGTTTATTTAAATAGGAGCGATAAGCCGGAAAGAAGCACAGCCTATGACCTGGTAGCAGTGCAAAAGGGGGAAAAACTGATCAATATGGACTCCCAGGCTCCCAACAAAGCGGTAGAAGAATGGCTAAGGAGCGGGGGGCTGTTTCGAGATACGGTGCTTGTAAAGCCGGAAACTGTCTATGACAATTCCCGGTTTGATTTTTATGTGGAAACCGGTTCCAAAAAAGTATTTATAGAAGTGAAGGGGGTCACTTTAGAACAGGACGGCGCAGTCCGGTTCCCGGACGCTCCTTCCGAGCGTGCGCTGAAGCATGTGCAGGAGCTGATAAAGGCGCGCAGGGAGGGATACCGGGCGATCCTTCTTTTTGTGGTGCAGATGGAAGGGGTATGTTATTTTGAGCCTAACCATGAAATGCAGCCGGAGTTTGGAAAAGCGCTGATAGCTGCCAGGAGGGAGGGCGTGGAGGTGCTTGCCTACGACTGCATTGTGACTCCGCAGCAGATGAGGGTAAACCGTCCCGTAAAGGTCCGGTTATCTGTTTTGGATGAAATTGCGGCTCCTCTCCTTGCCTGGTATGACCGGGGGAGAAGGGTGCTGCCCTGGCGGGAGGAGCCTACGCCATATCATGTCTGGGTTTCGGAGATCATGCTGCAGCAGACCAGGGTAGAGGCCGTAAAGCCCTATTATGACCGTTTTATGAAAGCCCTTCCGGATGTACAGTCCCTTGCACAGGCAAAGGAAGAGGAGCTTTTAAAGCTCTGGGAGGGTCTGGGCTATTATAACAGGGTGCGCAATCTTGGAAAGGCGGCCCGGATGGTCATGGAAGAATACGGCGGCAGGATGCCGGAGGACTACGAAGCGCTGTTAAAGCTGCCGGGCATTGGAAGCTATACGGCGGGAGCGATCAGCTCCATTGCCTACGGAAGGGCTGTGCCGGCAGTGGATGGCAATGTGCTCAGGGTGCTGTCGAGGCTTCGGAAGGATGAGCGGGATATCGCAGCGGCGCAGGTGCGGAAGGAGATCGAGACAGAGCTTAGGGAAGTGATGCCCCAAAGACCGGGGGATTTTAACCAGGCTCTGATGGAGTTAGGGGCTATGGTCTGTGTGCCAAACGGAGTGCCCCATTGTGAGGAATGTCCATGGGAAAAGCTATGCAGCGCCCATCTGGAGGGCTGTGAGCTTTCCTATCCCAATAAGTCGGCCAAAAAGGAAAGAGTGATAGAGGAAAAAACCGTTTTGATCCTGAGAGACAAAGAGCTGGCAGCGCTTCGGAAGCGTCCGGCGAAGGGACTTCTCGCCGGAATGTATGAATTTCCCTGTCTGCCCGGCAGACTTTCCAAGGAGCAGGTGATCGATTATCTGAAAAAGCAGGGACTTTCTATTTTGCGGATCGAAAGCCTGCCGGACAGCAGACACATTTTTACACACCGGGAATGGCATATGACAGGGTATGCGGTGCGGGTGGACGAGCTTGCGGAAAGAAAGGGCGATGACGGCCTGATCTTTGTGGATCAAAGGGCTGCCAAGGAGACCTATCCGATCCCCTCTGCATACAACGCTTATAAGAAATTCTTCCTTTCCTGATGCCGTGTTAATAATTTATTAAGTTGCGCACAGAGGGAAGAAAAGGTATGATAAGAAAAAAGGTGATGGCCGGTAGAACGGCGGAATGAGAGGAAATATGAAATTATTATCATTTGCAGTTCCCTGTTATAATTCTGCAGCATATATGGAAAATTGCATCCGTTCCCTGTTAAAGGGAGGCGAGGATGTGGAGATCCTGATCGTGGATGATGGATCAAAGGATGAAACCGCAGCCATTGCCGATCGGTACGAACAGGAATACCCTTCTATTGTTAAGGCGATTCATAAGGAAAACGGCGGTCACGGATCTGCTGTCAATACAGGGATCGATCATGCCACGGGACTTTATTTTAAAGTAGTTGACAGCGACGACTGGGTAAAGGAAGAGCCTTATATGAAAATCCTGGACACGCTCCGTGCGCTGACCGGAGGACAAAAGGTTCTGGACATGCTGATCAGCAATTTTGTGTACGAGAAGGTAGGAGAGGACAGGCGCAAGGTCATGCGCTATAAGCATGCCCTGCCGGAGGGGGAGATCTTTACCTGGAGTGATGTGAAGCATTTTCATGTGGGACAGTATATGCTGATGCATTCAGTCATTTTCAGGACCAAGCTGCTCAGGGAATGCGGCATGCGGCTTCCGGAGCATACCTTTTATGTGGATAACCTTTATGTGTTTGAGCCCCTTCCCTATGTCAGGAACATGTATTATCTGGATGTGAATTTTTACAGATACTATATTGGCAGGGAGGATCAGTCTGTCAATGAAAGCATTATGATCGGAAGGATCGACCAGCAGATCAGGGTCAACAAGCTGATGATCGATTATATGGTGGACAACCGCAGCAAAATTTCAGGCAACAAAAAGCTTTATAGCTATATGCTCAGTTACCTGGACATCATTACCACGGTTTCTTCCATTCTGATGATCCGTTCCGAAACGGAAGAAAACCTGAAAAAGAAGGAGGAGCTTTGGAGCTACCTGAAAAAGAAAGACTGGGTGCTTTACCGGAAGCTTCGCTACGGGCTTTTGGGAAGATGCATGAACCTTCCGGGCAAGGGAGGAAGAAAGCTGTCCGTGGAAGGATACAAGATCTGCAGACATTTCTTTAATTTTAATTAAAATTTTAA
>ULSO01051029.1_pt1 | contig 40109 bp, 33 predicted proteins | sample 1956701 | NCBI WGS metagenome assembly ULSO01 (sample SAMEA4835708, study PRJEB28245) | human gut metagenome | biome: gut microbiome; material: fecal sample | place: Denmark | collected 2008 | reverse complement strand
AGTCGGCAGATATGATGGCATGGCGATATTTGTGCCCGCCACTGCGCCCGGCGACGAAATAACGGCGCATATCCTAAAGGAAAAAAAGACCTACGCTTTCGCCAAGGTGGAGAGCGTGGATAAGCCGTCGCCTGACAGGATCGAGCCGGAGTGCCCCGTGTATCTGCGATGCGGAGGCTGTGCGTTCTCGCACATGGATTACGCCGCCGAGGCAAAGATAAAGGCGGAGCATGTTGCGGAGTGCTTCCGCCGTATAGGCGGCGTCGAGCCGGAATTCGAGCCGATAATCGCCGCCGAGAGCGACAAACGCTACCGCAACAAGGCGCAGTACCCTGTTGCTATGCAGGACGGCGAATTGAAGATAGGCTTTTTCTCGCCGCACAGCCACAGAGTGGTGCATTGCCCGGACTGCCTGCTTCAGCCGAAGGAATTTGCGGATATCCTCGGCGTATTCACCGATTATATAAAGCAGTTCAACGTGCCCGTCTACGACGAGACGACCCATAAGGGACTGCTGCGGCATATCTATCTCCGCAAGGGCGAAAAGAGCGGCGAGATAATGGCGTGCGCCGTGATAAACGGCAGGAGCCTGCCCGCCGAGGACAAGCTCGTCCAAATGCTGACAAGCCGAAATCAAAACATAAAAAGCATAATCATAAACAGCAACACTAAGGATACAAACGTCATTCTCGGCGGCGAATGCCGCACCCTTTGGGGCAGCGACTGCATCACGGATATCCTCTGCTCGCTGAGATTCAGGATATCCCCGCTGTCGTTTTATCAGGTCAATCGCACCCAGGCGGAGCGGCTGTATAACAAGGCGGCGGAGTACGCCTCGCTGACGGGGAACGAAACGGTGCTCGACCTCTATTGCGGGGCGGGCACGATAGGGCTTTCCATGGCGTCAAAGGCAAAGAAGCTGATAGGCGTCGAGATAGTGCCAGAGGCGATAGAGGACGCCAAAGCGAACGCCCGCTTGAACGGCATAGAGAATGCGGAATTCATCTGCGGCGACGCTGCCGCGGCGGCTCAGATAATAAAGTCAAAGGGCGTGAGACCCGATGTGATAGTGCTCGACCCGCCGAGAAAGGGCTGCTCGCCCGATATGCTCGAGACCGCCGCAGCAATGCAGCCCGAGCGCATAGTCTATGTCTCCTGCGACCCCGCTACCCTCGCCCGTGACTGCGGCGCCTTCGCCTCCCTCGGCTATTCCGCCGTGAAAGCTACCCCCGTCGATATGTTCCCCCGCACAGGCCATGTTGAGACGGTGGTATTGATGACGAGAACTGGCACCCGAAACGGCTGAAATGTACCGAAATAAAGGAATTCCGAGGTTTGCCCCCGAAAACCGGTGGCGGCTCGGGATCCCTTTCAGACTTTTTTATCATCTAACCTGCACACCGAAAAAGCCGAAATGCGAGGCTATAGGTTAGATAGTATGTTTACAGGGTGGCAGATTAATATCTGCCGAAATATATTTTTGACCTTCGCTATAAAGCGTAAATGCGTGTATTGCGTGCTCGATGTCCTTTATTTCTACTTCTTTCGATATATATGAAAGGACAGGAACATAGGAACAAGACTGCCTATGTCCTTTGGTACTTATGGGGCTTTCGCCGTTCCCGTGAGATGTTCCCGTTTGCGTGCCCTGAAAATATGCTTTTCTTCGAAACCTGTACCGTAAAACGGCGGTTACACTATTTTTCATCGGGAACACTCCTTGGGAACGAAGATATATTGTGGACCGTAGAGCGGAATGCATTGAAAATATCATTGAATGCTCTCAAACTTGCCGTTTAAAAATTCAGCACACGGAAACTTTTTAGAATCAGGCCCTATGGCTTACCGTTTGAATAAAAATAATCATCGAAAAAATATGCGGTTTTTAATGCTGATTAAAAACATTTTCGGCTACTGTTTCTCTTGCAGAATTCAGATAGTCAACGGTGTTGTTTCAGGCGCTTTTCCTCATCCTCACCCGGGACGGTTATATCACAGACTATCCTAATCGCGACGGACACACTATATTCGATCAAAAGCACTGCAAAAAACAAAAACCCGGACTGTCTGCGTTTTTACAGACAATTCGGGTTTGCAAACTTGAACACTATATATAAACAGACCGGATATCGCTATCCGATCTATTTGTTTCTTCTGTATTGCCGAACACACTGTGTTCGTTTTTTCTGATTCTTTATTTCAAAAGAATCCAGTAATGAGTCTGATACTCCCCACACTCGAAATGTTTGACATGGAAAGACAGATAAATACCATTAGTTTATCATTTAGTATAGGCAAGAAATAAAGTCTGGGCAATAATTTAATATTATTGTTGTTGATAAATCCGTTACGGAATTTCATCCAGGCAATATCTGCTTTTTCCTAACCATTGACACGGATTTAAATCATCAGATAATGAGTAAAAATAAGCCCATTGATACTTACTCGGTGGTCGACAATTTGTATCTCAATTTTAACATTTGTATGCTCCAATCATTAATTAATTGTTTAAACGAACTATATACCGTCCGATATTTAATCCTCAAAATTAAACTCATCCTTGAATTTTTCTCTGAATATGTTGAATACAGCTTGAAGCGTTTCTTCATCTTCCACGCTGGTATACGCCTCTTCGTCCTCGCTGTCGGTTTCATCAACCTTAAGAATCACAACCTCACCGGCATCATCCGACTCGTCTTTTGGCAGAAGGATGATGTATTCTTCGCGATTGTATTCTATCAGATCGAGAATTTCAAATAGGATCTCCTCGCCGTTTTCGTCATTGAGGATGATGGTGTTATCGAGATCATCAAAATCATCGTCATCACAAGGATCTACTGAATCCTTGTCGAAAGGCGAGTCGGCAGATGTGTCTTCGGATTCAGATGGACCATACAGCTCTTCAAAAGCCTCGTTGAGTTTTGCAAAGAGTTCATCATCATTCATTTTCATGTTGTAAAGTCTCCTTTTTCATAAAATATCACAAGTTTATTTCCTTGATTTTTTCAGCGTCTACCCACATAATAGCTCTGACTCCCACCTCGTCTGAACCATAGTCAAGGCTGTCAAGCACCAGCTTTGAATTTGCAAATCCCTGAACCACAAGGTTTTCATCCTCATATTCTCCTGGATCCCTCAGCCAATAAAAGCAGTACATTAAGTCCACAAAAGAAGAGCCGTCATCAGCTGAGTCGGTAAATAAACACCTTCCGATTTTCAAATGTTCCGGAATGTTTTCGATATCCTCAAACCCAGGCACATACAGTTTATCGCGTGTTACTATATATGACTCGCCGGTTGATTTTGTCTTTACCTCGGTGGTTAGTATTGCAATCCGCTCATTCTCATCGAAACAATCATATAAGTATTTATTGTTCAGGTCATGTCTGATTTCAGAGTTTTCCCAAGTAACTGATTTGGTACTGCCTTCCACAGGCCAACACCCTGTGTGTTCAAAAAAGAAGTATGACAGCAGTTTAAGCCTATTCCCATCCTTTCCGATTACATGCCAGAGCATCGGCAGACGGATTTTCAGATCCGAAGAATCAACAGGAGGCACAAAAGAGCCGAACGTAAGACAATCGCCGATATTCAATCGCATTGCTTTTTTGCCGGGGGTATCAAAAACCGTTCCCCACATTGAATTGCCGTTTGTAATCAGCATGTCATAAAACCTCCAATTTAATAGTTAGTTAGGTTCATTTCAATTTTTATAATACTACAAAGAGTCAATTATTTCCACTATGTGTTCTTTTTTGACAAGCATAGTTTTGCAGATGGCAAATCTGGTTAAAAACTCAATCTATGCATGTCATTATTCTCGAGGATTCTTCCAAAGCATACTCCCTTGCCGCAACCTCAGCGGCTGGTTCTCGTAAGCTGCAAAGCCGTACTTCAATGCGCTTTTGTAGTTTTTCTGAGAATCCATTAACTCCCTTAATTCCGCGAAGTAAGAGCTGTTCATTGCCGGATTGTCCCAATCAAGCGTGTTGACTAATCATGGCAGAAGTTACGGGAACAGTTGGAAATCCAAGAACACCCGATTCAAAATCCACGAGTTTCTGAATGACGGTTATCCTTTCCTGTATGGATAACCGATTCCAGTTTTTCTCCTGCAGATAGCCCCATAGTTCGGCGTTTTTCTCATACAAATTATCCGCCTTGCCAGTTCCAACTACAACTTCTGTTTCGGGAAACAGTTGATTCCACAGTTCTTCCGTAGCCTTGTATGTAGGCGACTCAAAACTGTAAACAAAGATTGAGAGCAAGCATGGAACAGCACAGAGAACCGCTATACCGAGAACTGAACATCTCTTGAATGCGAATTGGTATCTTCGATGCCGTTTGCGTGAGTATTTATGATTCTGCTCGTACTTTCTCAGCATCCGGAACAGAGCGATTTCTCCTCCCGCAACGGTCAATGTAATCAACAGTGCAATCACAAAGTGATGCTGGGCAAAGACGAGCATAAGCACAAATTCAACGGGAACAAGATTGAACAGCAGCTCCGTTATTGTGCCGTTGCAGGTGCCCCTTCTAAAAGGAGAGCAGCAGAGCCATACTACCGTAATCATAACTATCAGTATTCTCGATGACCATGTTTCCATATAGAGACCGATTTCCGGCACACAGAATGCGAACGGCTCTATGAAAATATAGAAAATCATTGCAAGAGGTATGATGATAGATGCTTTGTAAATTATTCGTTTCATGCAACCCCTCCCGTCTTTTCTTACTCAATAGTATATAAGTTTTTGAACAGTAACGCTATAAACCGTCAGGTTACAGAGCTTTCTGTTATAAAAAAGCATAGGTTCAAGAATCCGCACTTTTTTGATTATTCTTATTCTGATGCCTGATGATTAATCGTTTTATAAAGTAAGTCATTGCGCAAATCAACAATGTTAACCAAGAATTTCGTCCACAATTCCGTACTTCAGCGCTTCATCCGACCCCATCCAAAAATCACGATCACAATCACGGGATATTGTTTGAATATCCTGGCCGGTATTTTCTGACAGAATCCCGTGAAGTTTGTTCTTGACTTTAGTTATGTGTTCGGCCGCAAGTTGAATATCCGATGCCTGTCCCTGGGCACCGCCCAGAGGCTGATGTATCATGATTTCGCTTAAAGGGGTAGCCAGTCTTTTGGATTTAGTGCCGCAGGATAGAATGAAAGCCCCCATGCTTGCAGCCATACCTGTACAAATTGTAGACACGTCACATCTGCAGCGATTTATCGCATCCACAATCGCAAATCCGGCAGAAACAGACCCACCCGGACTGTTGATATATACCTTTATGTCTCCTGTTCCGTTGTTGTCAAGATACTCAAGTTGAGCAATTACCTCCATAGCAACTTCATCAGTGATTTCAGAAAACAAGTAGATTTTTCTGTTCTTGGTGAAATCATAGGATAAGAGATCGAGCCCTTCTTTCCCTGATTTTGATACGCTAATAACCGATGGAATCATTTAGTTATCCTCCTCATCTTCAAGTGCTCCAAACAATTCGTCAAATTTAGCTTCGAGTTTTTTTTGGATATCTGAATCCAATATACTGTTATCGGATTTATTCGTTTGTTTTTTTCTCGTAATTCTTTTGCGCATGGTTTCTGTTTTCGGGGGATTTTTTTGCATGGAATGGAACGGTTTGTTAGCTTTGCCATCCGAAATGTCATTCATCAGATCAACGAAAGAATAGAAGCACACCGGTGGATGTGTAATATTCGGCAGTTCGGCCTCGCCATCCTTGCTAAAAGCCTCATATTTCTCAATGGATGGAAGCGATGTACAATAACGTATGCCGGACGCCAAATTCAGATAGATTGCTTCTTTGAAATACCATTCCTTTTTCAATGTCATAAGCTCTGGTACAGAAATCAGCGGTTCTTCGTGCCCTGACATTGTTATTTCCGTTGTTCCACAGCGCTTGCTTATCATTTCCAGCAATTCAATTTCAGTAGAACCCAGGAAAATGGTTGTCGCACAGTTCGTCATCATATTCTTATAATTCGGATAACGCTTTTCCAAGAGATCAATCGCCTGGCAGCACAAGTAGTAGCGGATGTTCCTACTCCGGTGTGTCGCAAGCGCGGCTGGCATATTGGGTATCGGAAAAGAGCAAAACTCATCTAACACGAAATTGACTCGGGTGTTTAATTTTTCTGATTTAGAATGGAAAGCTCTATCAACCAATATGTTCTGTGCCTGAGATATTAGAATGCCTACAATAGGATCACACACCGTACTGGAATCATCCGTGATGACATAAAAAGCTGTTTTTTCTTCTGTCAACTCTTCCAATTCGAAAGTGCTGTGACCAAGCATACGTGCAAGATGGTCGTTTTGAATAAACTTTTGGATAAAACTTGAACATGTACTTAAAGTTGACATTAGTGTCTTTTCCGGTTCAGACAGCACCGTTCGCAGATTCTGCATCGCTGCGTTTGCAAGAGCTGATTCCTGATTCACATACTCATTCAGATATCCAGCTGTACGATTTGTGTAATAATCAGCCAAGCTGATGAAATTTACAGCGTCCGGATTCGGATATGAGGAATACATAAACGGGAGAATACCGTTGTTCGCAGCCATAGCTGTGTTCGGCCAAAAAACATCCACCTTGCTGTTGTCCAATTGTTCCTGAGCCAAAGCCGCTACGAGGTTACTGGATACTGTAGTTGCTTTATCGATTTCACCGGCTTTATACAGTTTTGTTGGATAAGACAGAGGGTTATATCCTTCACCGTTATAGTCACGAAAATTTAAAACACGGATTCTATAACCCATACGCTTTAAGTAATTTGCTGTGCGTTTATACAGTTCCCCTTTCGGATCGGTGATGAACATGTTTTCACCGGCTTTAGCCAAAGTGCATATTAAAGGCATAAACACACATAAACTCTTTTTGAACCCGCTCGCTCCGTAAATGATACAATGCGAATCGGAGGTGTCAACCGCCGCATTTTTTCCATCAGAAATAATCGGCAGTCCTCCTTTGTCAATCCTTTTGTTATCCAAAAGGTTAACCGATGAAAGTTTTTTCATAACATCTTCATTCGATGTCCAGTTAATTCTGGCTTCCGGATGAATATATCCTCTGTAAACAGCTTCATTACTCTTCATAGTGTGATCTCCTCTTTGTTGATGTGCAGAATCTTTTTCATATCTTGTTCTGAAATAAAGCCGAAACAAAATCCATCCGGATTCTTTAGATAATCAGCCATCATTTCCGCTCTCACCTTTGTTTGAGACCCAAAAAACGATTTTAGATCATTTTCGATAGCAATGACGGACTCTTTTGTCCTCATGGCTTTTTGAGGAACAAATCGGCGGAACAAGTTCTGAGTTAAAGATGACAAGCAAATTCTGTGATTCTCATCTATTGACTCAAAAAATGCTTTGTACAAATCCGGATTGGAAAAAGAGATTTGATCCAACTCTTTAACTCTAAAAAACCTTTGCAAAACATTTAAGTCATCCTCGGAAAGTTCATATCCGGGTGATACAAATATGTATTTCCAGTACCCTGACATATCGCTTAAAAATGACATTGTAACATCTGCAAACAGTTCTTCTGTTAAATGTCCTTTCCATTCGGCAATATCTATTAGTATGTACCCTCTGTATTCATCTTTAAACCTGGTGTTGCTACGTGCAGCTTCCTGTAGGCGTTTCAAGTCGCAAAACTTCTCATGCTCATAAGGAGGACAATAACGAAGAATAAATTTAAAATAAGGTTTTTCTCCGTTAAAGCTTTCCGGTGACAATTGTATTGCTTCGGTGCAGATTGTCATGGCTTGGATATCAAGCTCCAAATTATCATTGCAGTTCAGATAGAAATTTTGCGGGAAAAACTTATTGTTTTTAAATACCGTTGCCATATGAGTCCTCCTTGGCCTTTTTACTGGTTTTGTTCTGTGATTTAATTATAAACAATATCTCCTTCTGGTTCGATACACCGTAGGTTTACATCTTTGCGACTTGAAAAACAGGATCAGATATCACTTTTGAATAGCCCTCTATCAGCAAGCGAATCCGACTTTTTTGATTCTTTATATCCAAATTCTGCAGTACATAGAAGCAGATATCCCCTTCATCTGTAATCTCAATGCCAACCGTCGGAGAAGAATCATTTGACTTTTTATACATATATCGAACGTTGAAATCTTTCACGGGAACGGAACCAACAAAACTCCAGATCTTTAATGTTTGATCAGTTCCCACACATAAATCAAAAGTGTGACCGTCAGGAAGCTCACAAAAGTATAAGTTCCGTTTTTTAAATTTAATTGTCCGATAATCTATTTCTAAGCTCTTCAATATTTGATTAACAATATAAACATGTGTGTCGTTTGACGTTTTAATCACCCCAAATTAAATAATTCGCACCAAGTAAACGCTGTTGAGAACAGTATTGTATACGAGCGCATATCCATCTGAGAAAATCCGCTGAAGTTCATCGGCCTCAAAGATGTTTTTCTTATATTCCATTTCGCGGGTTTGTCCTACAGAGATCCCGTGTCCGTGGTGTCCATGGAAAGGATGAAAAATCGATCTGCCTCTGTATGTGTTTAAATTCGTTGTATTACTTGTTTTTTCGTATTGATAAGTTGGGAGCAAATTGACGAGCGATTCGGTTTCTGCGCCAGAAGAGAACACAAATAAATAATGCATTTGTTGCAGAAATTCCAGCTGAGTAATTGACCGTGTATCAGTGTTCCGAATGCTCCGCGGAATAGAATCGCAAAAGACAAGGCATTGTTCTATAGTGCTGAATATATTCAACAACTCTGTTCCTGCCTGCAAACCATTTCCAAGATGAATTATCAAAAAATAGTTTTTCGACCATTCTTCCACATACTGACAAATTTCCAAGTAGGCATTGTGAGGGTTTGCAAAGAGGATAGTTCCGCTACCGCAAGGCAGATTCGATTGTGCTGAATCTCGCATCCATTCAGGGTTAAGTGACGAAGATATGTAATCCTTGTCCCTTACCGTTCCTAAGAAAAGAAACGGTTTTTCGCTTCTGGCTGTTAAAGCCCTGGCGATTCCGGCGCCTCTACCCGGTTTGCCTAATATGCAAATCGTTCCGTTGCGCGATATACTTGCTCTTGCGAATAACTGAAATGGCGTGGCGCATCCCAAATCAACCGCCGGATGCTTTTCTGCATTGCGACGATTGGATGAAGTAACCGGCATGCTGATAACCGATATTTCTGAAGGTCGAAAAATTGAGTTCATAACGTCTGTAGCTCCTCTCGAAATCCGTGAAAATAAAATGGTTGGTTACTAAGTCGCGGAAAGGAACAAATTGCATCTCCTTTTCGCTTGAGTAATGAAAAATCGCTGTCTGCAACAACGGGACGGCTTTTTACATGGGTTTCCACTTTTTGCATGGCTCCGCTGAATGTATAGCTGCAAAGCGCCTCGCCATACCGGTCTGAGAGTAGCTTTCTTGAGAGCTGGTCTTGAGCGTTTAGAAGGATTAGATTCCCAAAGAGGGAAAGCAGTGCACTTCGTTCCTGCTCCTTCATGCGAAGCGATAAAAGATCCAGATTCTGTATGGCCATAAAAAGCCGCACGCCGCAAGCTCTTCCGAGAGAAAGTGCATCAGCAGTTCCCACCTGACCAATCACGCTGCCTTCGTCAAGAAAAAAATAATTGAGGCAACGGTTTTCCGGATCTGTAGCATGCTTAAGTAATAAATGAAGCATTGTTTGAAAGATTTTTCTGGCACCTTCGCTCTCGTTGGCATAATCCATACAAAGAAACACAAGGTGACCACCGGACTTTACCGTCTCAATACAGGAAAACGTTCCGTTAGGAGTGTTAAAGCTTCCCCAGAATGCAGAATTAAGCAAAACGAGCAGTTCACTTATGATTCCATATCCTTGACCAAGTTCATCACCGAGGTAATTCGGAATATGACCGAAGAATAGTGGTTTTTGTTTTGCTAAATCATACCAGTTGAGCTCAGCATCCTTTCGAATAGACACGCGTCTGAGGAAATCCGTAAGATGCCAATTGCCATAAAACTCTCCTGTGCTTCGTCTCATATTGTCCATGCACAACTCTGTGCTTACAAAGATATCGTCAGCACTTTCGGCAAAAAACGGTTGCATTTCGCTTCTTTGATCTCTCAAAAGCAATCTCGAAATGTCTCTTGCAACAACCTCTGCATTTTTCCCAACTTCGAGTTCGCGAAAAATATTCCAACATGACTTAGGATCATCTGCTTCGGAAGGAGAAATACGAATTGCACCCGGGAAGGAGCCAAACTGTTTCCACAACTCTCCTTTTACATCAAGAAGAAAAGCGTTTGCCTTGCGGGAAGCGACATGAGGTAAAACCTGCTTAATAATCTGGCTGAGAAGAACTGATTTCCCACCACCCGGAGGAGCCTCCAGCAAGGTGGCCAATTCAAGAATATTGTCATCAAGGACCAAACCGTCCGCAAGCCGGATAACAGGCTCTTTTAACCGTCCCTCGATTTGAGGGGGTGAAGGAAGAATCGATAAGCCTTCTATTGTTTGTTTAACCATTGTTAATGACCTCCATTACCGGAACCGTGACCACCCGAACTATGTCCGCCGGTTCCCGACCCACCGGAGCTGTGCCCACTACTGAAACTTGAGCCGGTAGAGCCGTGTCCGGATGAGGATGCTTGACCTCCTGAGGAATGTCCGGGAGAGCTGCTCTGACCGTTTGAAGAATGACCTTCGCCGGATGAACTGTGTGGAGACGGAGAGGGTCTGCCTTTGTTGCCGCCCTCGCGGCCGTGACTCATCGGTCCGGTATCACCTCTTTCTCTTCCTCCGTTATCAAGTCCGCCTTTCTTGCCGGATTGCGTATTCATGTTTTTTGCGGCGTTTTTTGACACTTCGTTGCAACGTTCTATTGTGGCTTTATCCGCTTTAATACTTTCAATAAAGGAATTTCTGTCCATCTGCTTTCCTCCTTTGGAATCTGTTTTTGGTTGTGAATTAGGATGATTGTTTTTAGTTGGATATTTATGACCGTGCCAGCCGCTTTTTTGGGATTGCGGATCATAATAAAAATGTTCGTGTGTTCCGTCGGAACGCATTATATAGGCATTGTGGTTTTTGCTGCCAAAAGAAGTGTTGACAGACTTCACCATTGGTCCGGTTTCTGCGTTTTCAAGATCTGATTTGTAACCGCTCGATCTTGCAAAGTCACTTGGAACATGATCTTTACTCATAAATCGCATTCACCTCATCAAATCGTCTATAACATACTCGGCTTCTGATGCGGATCTTGCTCTCACGGTAAAAAAGCTTCGACCATATCGGTCTTTTTTGGTTTGTATTGGGCAATTACCGTAGACATAAACCTTGTATCCCGAACCAAAAGTTTTTGAGATACGGACACGTGTTCCGTTTGAAGTGTAAAACTCATATGCAGTATTGCCTGGTATCTTGTTCCCTCCAGTTCTGATGTCCCTAATTTCAAACACCATCAGAAGGAAACCAAGCAACCCAATACCGCCATATGCCAATATACTCAATGTTTCCATGAGAATCCCCCTATCTGAAAAGTGACTTCAGCGTCAATCCAAATCCGCCAATGATAATGAGCAGTAACAGACCTATGCTAAGCAAGGAGCTTAAAAGATCACATAGGAATCCTGCAAAAGTCGGAGCGAAGAGAATAGCAGGAACGGAGAGTCCTACGCTTAACCGCCTCGAAAAAGGGATCTGTCTATACCGTATTAAACATGTGACCCCGGGAACGAGGACGATAAGATAAAGAATTAAGAGTATGGCGCGATACATTTCGGACACCCCTTTCTGAATGAAAGACTGCTTTTTCCAACTCCTTCTAATGAGCACATGTTTCAAGAATAGAAACGGATCTTTCCGAAGACGCATCAAGCAGTACTACCTTGCGGTTTCCGGATGCCGCCGAGCCGTCATAACCGGCGTTATACACATGCCACGGGTCTTTTTCCGAGCCAAGACCGATGGCGATGATTCTGTCCGCACTTACTCCGAGTTCAACGAGCGCATTTTTTACGGTTTCCGCTCTCTGTCTTGAAAGCGACAAAGTAAAATCCGAATCCTTGTCTCCGGCTGTTGTTCCGGCGAGAACGATGGATACCGATGGATGCTTAACCAGATATTCGGCAACCGGCTGAAGGGTCTCGTTCGCCTCATCGGGATCGAGGAAGACGGCTTTGTCGGCAACAAATCCGATTTTCTCTTCGGTAAGGAAAACAGGCTCTTCAAAGATGTTATCTTCCTCAAATACGACTTCTTCAAATGAGATAGGCGTGTCTGAAGGAAGGTTAACAGGCGTCACTGAAGGATACTGCTTTGTTTCATCAACGGGATTTGCAATAATGTCATTGTAGATAAAGGTTCCACCTCCGGTTTCGACAATGCCGCCGTAAATTTTTTCAAGTTTGATCCGTTGTGCGTTTGTGAGTTCTTGCTGAGGTGCGGCAACATCGCCAAGCTGCTGTGAATATACTGTAATGCCTGTGAAGTCGGGAATTTCCGATTTCTCATTAAGAAGATTGACAACGGTCTCAGGTTCGGCGGAAATGAGATTGTTGCTGAAATTCATCACTCCGGCAGTAGAGAGACCTGTCCCGATCAGGACTATGCTCTTTGTGTCATATCCGTTCAGGGAAGAAAGGGTTCTCACAGCAAGACGAAGAGACTCGAGATAATCGATCTCCGGATCATCCGCAACGATACTCTGCATACTCAAGACGATATTTGTCGCTTTGGAGCGTGCATCCATGTCGAGTTTCTCCTTTGATGCAGATTTGTATTTGTCATCAAGGTCATAACTTGCCGCATGAACGATTTCGGGATTCCCGTCCGCATTGACCACGGCAATAAAGCCGTAATTTCTGACAGTGCTGTATACAGTGTCTTGAACAAGCGGACTGTTAAAGTTCAAACCTTTGGAGTTTGCCGTACTGGCAATAATGTAGCAAACAGCGGCTTTCTCCGCAGGTGCTTTTACACCGTTGCCGGAGCATCCGGAAAGATTGAAAACAAGTGCAAAAACGCAAGCAAGAACGAAAATCATAGAGATTGTCTTCTTCATAATGTTGCCTCCTTAAGCAGCAGTGTTGTTTGAAATGTATGTACGGCCGTCGGATTCGGAATGCCAGCCCGTTTCGCCGTGTTCAAGTGTATCAAGGGCGGCAAGCTCCTTCTCCAGTCGTTCGAGAATAGCAATGCAGGTTTCCTCGGAAAGGACATTCGTCGACGTGGGATCGCCGATGTGCTCTTTCAGTCTTTGACGGACATAGTCCGCATAACTGAGAACAAGTGCCTTTTGGTATTTCTGCATCTCGAGATATTTGCCCTCATCGTCCTCTTTGAGGTGCTCAGCGAAATCAATATCTGCTTCATATTCTCCAATATAAGCGTCGATTCTGCGGATCTCATCCGTCTTTTCCGTAAGCATCTCTTCGGCAGCACGTTTCTTCACCTTGAGGGGATTATAGGTAAGGTAAGAGATGAAGAAACTGCCGCAGGATGTTAGCACGGGCAGACAGATGCCGAATACCGTTAGAGCAATAGCTGCGGGGTCAGCCTCAGTTGAAGCTGTCTGTTCGGCAACCGTGCCGAAGTAACTGGTCGACGCGGATGCGGCGTCAGGGGACATTAGATCGATAGTGCTGATTCTAAGGAAAACGTTCAGGATACACGCCAGCGCGCAGACGGCGATGGCAATCCATACGATGAACTTGTCCTTGCTGATACCTTGCTTGAGTCTGCGCAGTTGAATGCCGAGATAGAGCGGAACCGCATCAAAAGCAAACAGGAAACCTGCAACTTCTACGCCAAGCATGATCGGGCTATCATATGAGATCAGCTTGAACAGATTGATGAAGACGGTAGCGTCTACTACGGCGCAGAAGAGCATGATAAGATACGGGACGAATGACTTGTCCAGCGGAGTATCCGCCTTATATTTCTTGGATGTATGGGCGTTGAGTCCGTTGTAGATGAACTCGCCGTTGGGGTCGCGGCTGAAAATGCTTTTTGCCTTTGTCATAATTAAACCTCCTCCGCTTTTTCAAGCGCTTTGCATATTTTGTCGTATTCCATCTGCATCGTATCGCGTTCCTTGACGCGCTCGTCCCTGATACGGCGGATATCGTCGCGGTCCGCAGTACGGCGAACTATGAAACGACGGATGGTATCGTTGTGGTCGATGTGCTGTTTGGAAAGGTAGGGCAGAGCTTCCCTGGCGGCGCCGAAAATGATCTCATCGAGCATATCTCCATTGGCATCATCCACGGAACCCGCGAAAAGTTTTTCAAGATGATCATCGATTTTGGGAAGCATTTCCGCCTCGTCAAGCTTGTGGTAGAGCGTGTATTCGGTTGTGCGGTAAGACTCAAAGCCAACCGGCGTCGACCTTAATGTGAAGTCGTATACAGTCGATCTGCTGTCATCCACCGAATTGTACAATGACTGCTGTTTCTTCTTGTTGAACATTACGCTGCCTCCTCCTCGGTTTCTTCATTGTTTGAAAGTTCCATGCTGAACATTTCGGCTTTCTGCATAAGGAGCTTGTGAGGCTCCATATAAACGGCTTCTGAACGAGATGCAACTTCAACACACGGAACAACCGGCATCTTTGCTTTGTCGGTGTGTTTGCGCAGAGCGGCATTCCAGTAGATATCGAGTCTCTGATAGATATGGTCTCTGACGCGGTTGCAGATCATTCTGGTCGAATTGTTATCCTCAATGATCTTGTTGCGAAGCCGGGAAAACTCATCGATTTCAGAAGTGAGTTTGCTTTGAAGAGAGCTTACGCGGCCTTTGAGCGGAGCAAGCCTCTTTGCTTTCTCGTTAGAACGTCTGGCGGACACCTGAGCATCTGTCAGTTTGCTTTCGCCCTTCTTGCGCGAATTGTCTGCCGACTTTTCCTTTGTCTCGGCTCCGTCAAGCGCGGATTTAGCCTCATCAAGGAGTGATTTGGTATGCGCAATCGAGTCCATCAATTCGCCGAGACGGGCGTAATTCTCCTCTTCCTCGACCTGCAAACGGCCCCACATACGACTGGCAAATTCGTCATAAGAACGGACTTCCTTGTCAAGATGGGGAGACATCCACCCTGAAACACCGTCACGGGGAAGGTTGCGTTTGCCGTCCGCATAGCCGGAAATCTTGAGTCCGATTTTTTCAAAGAAGCCGATGCGTTTAACCTTTCCTTTTTTGAGACTAGAAAGCCGTGTTGTTTTCTGCTGATTGTTTTTCATAATGTTACCTCCTTTAAGCTGCGAGTTCGCGGTCTTCATATATGACCTTGTCTGCATTTTTGACTTTGTTGTTATGCTTATCTTGTTCTTTCTGCTCGGCATTCTCACGAAGCACATAGTCGATCATTCCGGGCAGACGGTCGAAGATCTTCCCGATTTTCGGATTGCGGTACATCTTACGGTCTTCGTAGAGTTCCTTAATGGTAAGGCTGAAGCCGCGTCCGCCCATGCATCTGCCATTGTCACGGAAGTATGCAAAAACCGAGCCGGAAAAGTCCTCTGTCGTGAACAGGTAAAGACGTTCTTTTGACTTGCTGGGTTGATAGTAGAACTTGTGCGCACCTGTAACAGTGACGCATACGATTCTGTCTTTCTGGTTTACTGATGAGTTGTTGATCTTTTTCATTGGTGAATTCCTCCTTGAATTTTGTAAACTCATTATCTCATATGCGAGAAGATTTGTCTGTCAACTTAAGGATTACATTTGCCGCCATCATTTAAAGAATTGTCTCATCTCTCGTCTTTTTCCAAAACTGGTTCCATCGGAATGTTTCCGCAATCAATGCAGGCGATATGAACCTCTTTTGTTGCTCGAATGCTCAATCCGCATTTAGGGCAGACATATTTTCTTGTTGAAGATTTTTTCTTGGTTTTTGAACCTTCTTTTTCGCCGTTGCCTTTTTTGCTACCATCAGCAGAAGTTTTGTATTCGGGGTTACGGTATAATTGAAGCTTATCCAGCCAGCCTAAATCACGAACCAGATCCGCCATGCTTTGAGACGGTCGTGTCAAACTGTACCCAACGCCGGCAGAATAGCCGATAATCAATCCTCGCTTTTCGGCTTCTTCCTTAAAACGTTTATTGTGGTATGTGTTGCCGCGACTAACATCTTTAATACCTTGAACATGACAATAGTAATGAACCATTTCGTGCATTAATGTGGCAATGACTTCAGACACAGGTCGGCGAAGTGACTCGGCGCCGAGATTGATTTCCTTGAGCTTTAATCCATGACGGTTATCCCAAGCATCATACGGAGTAAAATGACCGTGCGCACGAGGTGTTGATTGGATTGTAATCGCTGGTCTTGAAAGTGCACTTTCAAAATATCTTTCATTAAGCACATCAAAAGCTTCTTCCAGGAAAACAACTTCTTCGGATATTTTCATGGCTGAGACCTCCTCGAAAATCTATGATTTTATTATACTGATTTGAGAGAAGGTTCACAGAAACCGCAAGTTTACAAAACAAAAAAGACGAACATATGCAAACGCATACATTCGTCTTAAATGTAATAATATTTATTAAAGGGACGGGCTGGTCTCTGTCCTCTAACTCTCGTTCGTGAGAGCGTCGATAACTTACGACCAGCTCGTCGAGAGTGCAGCCGTAAAGCTCTGCCAGGAACACAATATGCAAGAGCGACGGCGTTTTCTTACCGTTTTCCCACACACTGATGGAAACCCTGGATGCCGATATATCGCACCACTCAAACAGCTCGGATAAATCCTCCTGTGTGAAATTGTGCTGACGGCGAAGCTTCTTAAGCTGTCTCCCGGTTGCGACAGGGTCGATCCCCATAAGCCATGAATTTGCATAGTTGATGTGTCTCATTGTTCTTCCTCCTAAGTTTTTTGTGTGGCATATAGCCTATAAAATCACAAAACTTCGGCAAGAAGGACAACCCTATCGAACCAAACTCATTATAGCAGAAAAAGCGCAAAAGTCAATAAAAACGCTACAAATAATGGGGAATGTAAACCTCAAGTTAACATTATAATGGTATAATTATTGAATAATGTCCATCATTTCTATATATCATCCCTCCAAAAGACCGTGTTGTCACAAACGAAAATAAAAAACTACGGTGTCACAAAGCAATGCATTCTTATGATTGAATTGCTCTGAAACGACAAATATTAAACCGTCCTATTTTGACAATCTTACAATAGTTAGAATTCCGTCCTCTGTGAAAAGTAGCGTCTTTAATCGGTCAAGTTGGTCGTATCTAACAATATTTCCATTTGAATTTCCGTGCGCAGATTTGTTTCGTATAGGAACAATATTTTTTAGCATTTTACCGTGTTCTTCCCAATTATCTCTCTTTGAGCTTGGTATATTTATCCAGTCTGTTTCTCTGTTGTAATTTCCAGGTTTAATTGGCCACAAAAAACTTCCCAACTGGATTTGCCCCTGAATTTCCGCCTTTTTCTTTTTTTTCATTGTTTTTAAATCTCCAAAGGAATAGTTTGTATCGCCTTTTTTATAGCAAGATTCTAAAGGGAAAAAAGTACTGTATTTTTCTGTATGGTAGGCTCTCAAAACCTTTTCAAGTGTTTTACAGTACATAATACAGACTGGACTGAAATCGAGCTCGGCTTCCTCTGTTTTTGCTAGACTAAATATATAATCAAGTTTCGCCGCAAAAAATAGTTCAGCCATGAATGAAGGATTTATCTCTTCTGATAAGAGCAAGTATTTGTCCCTTGTTATTTTGAGCATGTCCCAAGCACAAAACTCCTCTGGTGTATCATTATTTGACACAAGTGCAGAGAGATATTCTGACACCATTTGGCTTGTGGTTGACTCTAATTTTGCCTCAGCCTCAGCTACAACCACGGAATTATCACTTTCGAGGTTTTTCAAAAGGGGAACATCTCTATCACCAAAGTATGTATTGAGACGTGGTAAATCTGCCAAAGAAGAGAGAAGTTGATCTTCAGTTACCCCAGCCAAAATTTGGTTGAAGGTGTTAGCCATATTCTGTATGTTAACTATATTTTGAGTCCCAATAGAATTAACAGTCCCTGTGTTTGTTCCAACAAGAGTATCCGTATGAATTACAGTCGTGGGGCCATTAGTTCCAAATTCTTTTAATGCATCGCGAACTTTTCCGATGTCTTCTGCAGAAAACTTCCTTGTCCTCAAATCTGTTACCAAGTCATCAATTGATTGATTCTTGTTCTCTATCTCCTCACGTTCTTTTGTCGACAATTCAGGAACATATACAGTTGCAAAATGTTCGAGATATAAATCACTTGTAAAGAAATACTCTCTTGCGGTTTTCCTGTCATCATCTTTTGATCGATCAGACTGATGCTGAATATCTATTTCGTCATATGTGATAAAGTCTCTAGCCACGAGAACAGACAGAGCATCTGCAAAATCATCAAGAATATCTGGACGGTAATGTTCAATGTAATCCTTCAGTTTTTGGTAAGATACTCTTCTTTCGCCGGATGACTGCATTCTTGCAAGAGTCCTTCCAACAAACTTGATTGGAGTATTATCAATGATGTCTTGGAAAATCTGATCTTTAATCGCCGTTTCTTTTTCCTTGTTGGATTTTTCATTCGGCAAATACTTACCCGGTTGATAAATAGCAATGAAGATATCCGAAGGATAGATTACATTTCTTTTGACCTTTCTACTGCTCATAATATCTAGGGTTCTGTTACCCAACAGGCACGAGTAAAACGCATGACCTTTAGTGAACTGCCACAGGTACTCTAATGCTTCTGGGGTATACTGCATAGCACCATCATTAAGTGCACTTTTCTGCGTTATGAGAAGTTCGAAATCCTCCTGATCCATGTTCCCTATTTTTTCTTTTTCAAACCCTCTTGAGAAGATATCAGACCACGAGTTTTCTTGCTGATTATTTATTTTATCAACTGAGACTTCTTCAAGAAGATAGTTAGAACCAGCCATTATAAATCTGATATTTTGGCAAGTAAGATCTCGCAAGAAAAGCATATGTTTCGAATCAATATTCTTGGAAGAGATAACACGCTCAAATTGGTCTATCAAAATATACAAATCTAGATTTGATAAGGAAAGAGCTTCATCAAGAGTCACAAAATACTGTCGAACTGCATCTGTGTTTGTACACATACCATTTTCATCAAATATTTTGTTAACATTATGAGCCCATTCCTCTGCAGCCATTGCAAGAATGTCCTGTGTTTCTTCAGTTCCGTTGCGCTTAACAAACACCCTAAAAAGGGTAGCTCCACTAACAACATTGACAATTGACTCTAAAACATTTCTTTCCGTACAGTCTGTATCGAATTTTAGTTCCGCCGCATGATGTTTCCCGAGGTGAAGACTTTCATCGGCATATGCCTCAGGAAGGCAAACCTTGCGGATATTATAGAGAATACTTGATTTACCGGTTCCGTTAGTGCCGAATAAAAGCACGTTTTGTCCCTTAAGAAGTTTTCCCATAATGCGGTTCAATTCTTTCTTACGCCCAATAAAATTGGATTCCTGCTTTATCGGTTCCTCAGAATAACCGGCCCTACCATCTTTTTGGTATACAGAGTTGGTGTTAGCGTGAGCAAGAAGTTTACCACCTGTATTAGAATCGACTGCTACATAGTTTTTGAACACTTCTTGCCCTTCTTCATCAGAGACGGAGTATTCAACAGTTATACTACAGCCTATTTCAGTACCATCCGTGACATCAATACCAGGGACATACTCACCGGCATAAACCTGATTCGGACGTAGACCTTCAGGAATAATGGAATCAATTCGAACCTGCTCTATAGATTTTTCAACACCATCTATTGCAAAAGTTAGAGCAATATTTGAAATCAACTCATATCCATTATTCTTAACTTGATAATAGATAACACCATCATAAAGTCTATCAACATTAAGTATGCTGACTTCAAACACGCCGCGTTCAAAAATCTGTTGGACGAAACGATCAACATAATCGATACACTTAGATACAAAGCGGTTCTGAGGATACTTGATATGTAGAGCTAGAATTTTTGATTTGATGTCATTAACCTCTGTCATAGCTGCATTTGGATCTACATTTTCTTTGTCGAGGTTGTAAAGGTCTCGAAGCATGATAATAGCTTGTGCATAGCAGTCGCAATTGTCATACGGGGAAAATCTTCGATATAGTATCATGTGGCAATCAAAAATGCGTTTAAATTTCTTGATCAAAGTAACAAAATCGAATTCTTGAAGAATATATAAGAAATTGCGAACAAAGCGCTCCTTGAATCCTTTAATATCCTTCAGTTTGTCTATGTTGTCAAGCATTTCAAACAGAATTGTTGCCTTTTTTTCTATGTCATAAGTCGCTTCAATTTCGACAAAGCCCCAATCAAATATCAAGTTAATGGTATCGTTATAAGCTACCCCCTCTTCAATAAGGAAAAGTATTTTGCTTGCCAACAAACACTTACCCTTAGCGTCGTATAGGTTTTCGGCATAGAAATCTGATACAAGCTGGTGTAATCCCATCCCAGATGAATCAGAGCTTTTCATATAAGTCATTCTCGGCAAAGTATCATCGCGATGAATTACACTGCTAAAATCACCCGACATATCAAGTTGTGTCTTGTTTTCAATTGCATCTGCCAACTTATCGTATAGCAGTTCGTGTGTATTCTCACGAGCACCTGCTTGTGCAAGGAACTCCGCCGCCTTATCAAAATCATTGTGTTTAATGCAAATGACACTTTTGAATAGATTTGCAGTGTAATTACCTATTGCAGAAACCAAGTGAGTGCTATTCAGCATTACTTCAGCAATTGCTTCATCATTAAGCACCATTTGAAGTATCATTGAAGAAACATCGTTGCTATGTTGGATAGCAGTCAACGTAGGAAGAACTATGTTGTGTAAATCGTCCTCCTCGATATCTTCAACTTTTGCTCTGAATTGTTTAAGGTCTTTATTTGAGAGAACAAAAATAATCCCTTCAACTACACGTATTTTTTCTTCATCCGTTACGGCGTCTTCGATCTTTTTAATAAGGACTACTAACGACGGCTGAAGAATTTCTGTTAGCTTACTTACAGATGCTAGATACTCAGATAAAATAATGTCCCCACTACTTATATGGTTATAATAATATCTGACATCTTTTAATCTTGATACCCATTCGGACACAATGGTTTCGTTTTTAAGTAGCATATCAGCTGAAGAAGCGTAAACATACATTTGAAGCAATCTGCGACGAATCGGGCGATAATCAATTACATTGAAATAATCCTCAATAGCATCGATATTTGGGACTATTTCTTCGGAATAGGTCAAACACCTATCAAGAACTCTATCCCAGTAGTTTGTAATTCCACAGTATATGAATCTTTCTCTTATATAATCATCTTTTACCGTCTCAGAAAAAATATCAACACCTGTTTCATAGTTCAAATAGGCATCAAGTATGCCAAAATGCTCTAAGTCCTTATGCATTTTTTCTCTAAAGTCTGCTGGAATCGGGGTTGAAATGTTAGCAATTTTTCTGAGGCCATAATAGGTTTTACATCTTCTTAGATAATCATCATTTGTGTTCGGGTGTAATCTGTCAAAGAATACAATGTACTTCTCAGCAAGGAAAAGTCTAATCTTAAAGAAGTTTTCTCTTTCCTCATCATCCTCGCTTAGATAGTTCTTGCTAATGTAGTTACGTATTGCATAATCAGCTTGGTTAACCGTTCTCATGTTTCCAAATGTGTCAATCCAGTTTCTTAATAATGCATAGTTAGGCAAGCGATGCGAAAAATCAGGAGTAATCCATTTTGAAACAATATCATTAGATGGTGCCTCAGGATAAGATGATAATACAGCCATTGATGCTTCGACAAAATAATCATCTGATATATATTGGTTTCGCTTGTCAATTAAATCATCTATCCATACTAATGCAGAACGGTCATTTTTCGCTTTACTAAAAGAGCCAATTTGGTTTCTTAGTTCTCTAATGTCAACAAGCGCTTCATGAAAACTTTCATCGTCTGAACAGTACACAAAAGCGGAACAGAATCTTATAAAGGTTGCAACATCCTGATTTACGAGCATTTTATATGCTGTATCTTCCTTGAAAACCATTCTATAGAGAACTCCGAACGTTGCTGTTTGTTTGGCCATCTCGGTGGCTACCATAAAATCAATCAGCTCAGGTTTCTTCATGCTTCTAAACATATTATACCATTCATCAACAACCACCGTATTAGCATCTTGGAAAGATTTGCATCTCCTAATATGATTCAAAAATGCATTTTTATAGCCGTCTACTGGCCTACCCATATTTGATTTCCAAATCGACAAGCTGCACCAAAGCATGTTCCTAGGCAAACTGTTGTCTACATGATATTCCAAAGCTTTTGTGCTGTTGCTTAAAGCATATGACGTATCCTTAAATTTGAAGAACCAAACACAATTCGCCACAAAGTTAAGAGTAACCTTCTTTGATTTGTACGCATATTCTGAAAGAAGTTTCCACGCTCTTTCTCTGTTAAATTCAGAGATAATAAGAGTAATAATCTTTTCAGGCTCAACCTTCTCCGAGGACGCACTATCCCTATATTTAAAATATAGCTTCTCATCTGCATTAGTTCTAATAACATTTGCGGCCTTAGCAAGAATAGTAAAGAAGCCCTCCGGTTTCTCCTGTGTCAAAACATATTCAAAGGTTTTCTGTAAATCTCCAACCCTATATTTATATCCCAGTTCGGTTTCCTGTATTTCATCTTCACAAATCTCAATAAACGCAGCCTCATTAGAGATTCCTTCAGAAAGACAATAAAATAAACTGAGCAAAGGGATATTTTTGGCGCACAAAGCCAAGCCCATTATAGCAATCCAATACTTATGGGCCATTATTTGCTCACATTTATAGTGGTCAAACAAATGATAAACTCTCAGTGCAGTTTCTTCATCGAGAGATATGAGTGTTCTAGACACAAAACCATCATAGAGAATTGTAATTAACTGCGTAAGACAATCATGTATTTCCTCACCTTCGTCAAGCATAGAAGAGATGATAGACATTTCGACATCAAGCGATTTCTTAGGCTCTTGCCTCTGTTGATAGCAATAACTTAATTTACGCAAAAACCAGGACTTGTCACGGATTTCGAGGGAAGAATCGTGTTCGTATAGCATTATAACCTGATCATAATTTTTGCTATCTATCAGATTGTCAATGAAACCTTCCAGATTGTCGTCATCGCCACATCCGGTTTTCTTAATTACGGATACCAGTTCATCAACAAATAAACTTTCAGTTGGGAAAAGTTCTATCGCCTCATATAAGATGTTTTCTCTGTTTTCATCAGAACACGACTTTAACTTTTCCTTATACTCGTCAAGTAATGTTTTGTTGATGTTCTCCCATTGGTCGCAAGGCTGTGCAAAACCTTCAAGAATCAGCTGTCTTAGAACTATAATGCTCTTCTTTTCATTTCGTCCCGCACTATCGATAAGAATCGGATAAATTTCATTCAAATAAGCAGCATGTTCACCCAACAGAATACGCAGCGAGGAAAGGGGCACGAACTCGGTTTGCATAGTAATACAATTGAAAAGCATTGCAGTATAAAGCAGAACGTTGTTCTCCTTTTTTGTGTGCTCTAAAAATGCAATAACAAGTTCCGCTGATCGTCTTCTCTCTAGCGTCATCAAACCAGGAAGAGTACCATTCGTTCCGCATAATAGAATCTTTGCATATTCCGCATACAGCTGAACGACTTCGATCTGGGAATACATTGAATTGTATTTTTCTGTTACTTCCAATACAAATTCAAATTTTCTCTCAGCAAACAGTGTGCCAACAATCATTATTATACTCGACGGGTTAAGACAAGTTTCAGCGAAGCTATCCCAAAGTCCCCACATTTTCTCTGATTCATTTCGAGCGTAGTACAGCATAAGCAATCTGAAGCAGAACGCCTTGTCACTTTGAATTCGCGCAATCAGACCGAGATTGAGGACTACACCAACAAGATAACTTTCTTTGCCACATAATGTCTGTAAGCGTTGAGCTAATGTGCTATAGTTAACAGTTTTATGTGTGTAGTCTAGAACATATTGCTTGATGTTAGCGACTTCTTCTTTTCCAAACGAAAACGAAGAAAGAAACTCATCCGTCACATTTGCAGTGAGATGTTTAAAATCAATGGCCTCTTTTTCCCAATCTGTCAAAGTAGGCACATCTTCTAACAGTGCACCGTTAACGATAAGATATGCTCTAATTATGCACTCCCACATATCCCTGTTTGAATGTTTAATTGCTTCTCTTAGAATTGCTTGTTCTATAATTGCATCATATTTTTCTGCGGCAAACATATCACAAACCACTTTTTCAAACTGCATCTGCAAAATCTGCTCGGGGTTCTCCCGTTCGAAATCAACATTTGCATATTTTTCTTTAAAAGATGGAATAATGCGAACAAATATTTGGAATCGGTTGTTAGCTGCAGGTTGTGCAACAATAGTGAAAATATTAGTGAATGAGCGCAAAAATGCAGTAAGGTCTGCGTAATTATACTCCTTGAAATCAATCCCGTTGCTCTTTAATGCCTGACCAATGTCAACATTAGGAATTAAATCGCGATCCAAAAAGAATTCTGCCACAATCAGCTCAACTCGTTCACATACACTCTGTGGAACGGGAAGAGTTTTTCTTAATGTCACATACTGCTCCTGGGAAGTTCCTTCTCCATTATCTCTTATAACTCCACCAAACTTCGCCACAAGCAGTTCTATAAGTCTCTCAAACGAGGAAATGGTTTCTGGTATAACAATCTTATTATTTCTCAAAAAGATAAGGATATTACTTGCAGATACCTCGTTGGTCTTATATGTCTTTTTTAGACGGTCGAGGATAATATCCTCAAATTGTTTTTTCTCCTTGCTCGGTGTTTTTTTCTCAAAAGTTGGTTTCTTAATAACCGGTGCTTTTGTTGTCTTCGCGGGCATTACTACTCCGCAACCTTCTTTTAAGAAAATTATGTATGCACCTTTAGCATCTTGTGAAAACGAAAAATAGTCACTTGCACCTTTAAAAAGTTCGATAGAAACACGGCCTAAGCCAGCTTCTGATATTGCTTTGCCCGCTTTCAGTCCAATTGAAGAAAGGTAAACTTTTCCACCTTTGTTGTGATCTTTAAAAAACTTTACAAAAATCTCTGCAAGTTTTTTCTGCTGTTCATTATTGAGCTGAACACTGTTCTGTTTTGATGTTGGAACAAAGTCAGCATTAGGTGAGGTGGAAAAATTCGGATCCTCAGGGTACCCAACAAGACTAATTGCATCTACATTTTTTTCATTATAGCCGAGAATAAAATATTCAGGCGCAGCCAAAAAAGTTGCTTTATTAGCTTTTTCAAACCCTTTTTCTCGCATTGCAGTTCCAGCTTTCTGTCCAACTGCAGGAAGGATAAAACAGTTTGAGGTTTTTAGTTCTTCCGAAAAAACTACAGAAATAACATCAAATAATTCCTTCTGCTTTTCCGGAGAGAATATTATCTTCTCATTTGTAAAATTGCCTTCAGCCATTTCTCTTTCCTCCTAATCAAGGTCGTTAAGCCATCCAAGACTCAATTTCTCTTTTTATATCATCATTCACAAAGTCATTATATGTTCTACTCTCATCCGTTTCAAAGTCAGAACAAACCTGTTCCAACATAGAACTACGGTTCGAGTTAACACACTTAAACTCCTGGGTAGTATTTCTTGCTTTTATCGTAATCTCGTATAAACCAAAAACTATTTCCTCGACTTTTTTTCGTGGTGCCTCACTTATTGGATGGACAATATCCTTAAATGTATTAGAATTCGTCTTTCGGCTTGGCATCGCAAGAAACATACCATCTTTTTTTAATATTTTAATGTCATGTATGGCAATCATGTTATCTAAAGTGATTGAACACACCCCAATCATTTTATTTCCTGAATTTTCAAGCTTTCTAATTTTAACTGCTGTAATAATCATTGTGTAAAAACTCCTTTTTAAAATATTGCTCAATGGCTTCGCTTTAAAACTCGCATATGTCACTTATTGTGAAAATCTTTCGCCAGCACAAATCTAATAAGAATTAGTAATCATAGTATTTTCATTTATTCTTCGAAATCCTGTAGTGATTACCTTTATCGAGACGCAGAATCATGTGAGAAAACTATTTCCATGACATCACCTACATCAACCGAAAGCGCTTTACAGACCTTAACAATAACCTCCATGCTTACATATTCATCTTTGGCAAGCTTAGTAATAGAAGAAGAGCTTAACCCTGTAGCTTCCTGCAAATCTTTCTTTTTCATGTCTCGGTCAATTAACAACTTAAACAGCTTTTTGTAAGAAACTTCCATAAATGAATCCTCCTTTTTTGAAAATATCAAGTTGTAAAAGAACACAACAACTGTTTTTTGACATTATATCATACAACTCGTGAGTTTACAACAATATTCTGTTAAACACGAAGGAAAACTTTGAAAAAACCGAAGTGACTCGTTTTGCATCTCGTACACGAATACCTATCTCGCAAACGATTACCCCATCTTTCACACGATTACTCTTTATAAGCTTTTCAATCTCGCTTGTAAAAACAAAAAAGCCCGACTGAACGGAGTAATCCATCAAGTCGAGCAGGAATAATAATCGTGTGCAATAAGCCGCAAAACGCTTTATTCCAAGGCATCTAAAACCAAACGGGGTGCAGTTTGTATCCAAATTAGAGTTATTTGCCACGATCCTACTTTGGTTTTAATATCAGGGTAGGATCTGTTTTTATTTACAAAAAATGGTCGGCCATTTTGGCAATTCTCTATTCTATTTGTTTAACAAATCCATAACTCTTTTTGATATAGCCCTTGGATTCATAAAAAAGGTGAGCGCCCTCCCTCGGCAAGCCGCTGTTCAGTGACACTAAGCCTATATTGTTGCTTCTGCAATAGTTTTCGACTAAATTCAGCAGCTTGGTGCCGATACCGTTTTTTCTGTATTCCATGGAAACGGCAAGAGCGGTGATCTTTGCGGCCTTGGTTTTCAGTTCAAATGCGATAAATGAAACCATGCCGACAAATCCGACTGTTTTTTCTCCGTCACAGGCGACAAAGATTTTGTAATCATTGCGAGAAAGCATTTCATTTATCCTGCCCTCAAGCTCATCAGGCAAAACACTGTATCCCAGATCATATTCAATAATATCTCTGACATACCCTATATCGCTTGGCTTATATTCTCGATATTCTATCGCACGAGGCATCATAATAACCAACTCCATACATTTTGATTATATTAAAATATCATATAAAACGACCCGCTCCTTTGCTGTGATTTACATGGCGAAGGGGCGGGTTTAGTATATCGGATCAATATTCCGAGCCGTCGTATTTGCCGCCGACGGTGGGGTAATATTCGACGCGGGAGGTTTGGCCGTCTGTGAAGCAGATGCGGGTGCTGTCGCCGGCGAAGAAGGTGTTCTCCGCACCGTAGCAGTCACAGATGAGGCGGTAATTATCGTAGTGGCGGCTCTCGGCGATATATCTGCACTGAGGGATCAGGATAGCCTTTGCCTTGACTGAATTATAGATATCCTCGACCCTGTTTATGCAGTGGTGCGCCGCCTGGAGATAGGTGCATTCAAGCCCCACGCCGCCGAAGCGCTCGCGAAATATCTCGCCGACGGTGTCAATGGCGTCCGCAAGGAAGAGTATCGACTGACCCTCGAACTCTATTTTAAGTATCGTCGAGGTCTCGTTCACGCCGTCGTAATACATACCCTCGGCAAGGTGTCTCGGCAGGATATCCTCGTGGGTGACAAGCACTTCAACGGCCGCGTTGCCGAGTGTGAAGCGCTGACCCGTGTGGAGCTTCAGGAACTTGACATTCGGATATGCTTTGCTTATCCTGCTCCTTATGCGGGCGGTGCAGGGGTCGCTGTGCGGCTGAAGCCTCGCCGACGGCAGGTTGAACATCACCCGCTTCAGCTCCAGCTCGTCCGAACGGAAGCGAATGAGCTTTGAGAAAAAGTCCATGTGGTCGTTGTGGTCATGGGTGCAGTACCATGCGGCTATCGTTATCCTGCCGCCCCTCGGCGTGCCTGTCAGGGCGCGGATGCGCTCCATGAATTCATTGACCGCCTCCTCGGTGCTCTGCTCGTATTCGCCGCCGTCAACGATGATAAGCTCGTTGTTCCGCAGCCGTAATACATACATCATGCCGCAGTCGCAGGTCGTGCCGTGGATCATATCAGAATAGTAGAGGCTGAACTGCATCAGCGCCGTGTCGCCGAGCGTGTTTTCGCCGCCGCCCGAGAATTCGACGACGGTGCAGGTGCGCCCCTCCGAGATTATCCTTGTCGTGCGCTCGGCATAGATATAATAAGTATAGACGAGCCTGCCGCCTCTTTCATATTGGCGGTAAAGCCCGGCGGAATTCCCGCGGTCATAGACGGCGGTGAAGCCCTCCGACTCGAGCTTTCGGCAGTAGGCGAGGAACTCATCCTCAGAAGTGTCCCGCACTATCTGCATATATGCGTCCTCGGGCGTAGCGGAGTCGGTGTCGTCCGCAAGCGCGCCGCCGCAATTGAATATTTCATCTATGGGTGAGCCGCCCTCATAGGCGGGCAGACCCGCAAAGCCGAATTTCGATCCCATATCTTTCCCCTTATCCTGCGCTTATTTTACGCCGACAACGGCGTTGAAGCCGAGCTTGAATTTGAAGCCTTTTTCGGGTTTCTCGATGCTTTCGCTTGATGCGGCGACGTAGCGCCTGCCGAACTGCACCTTCAGCTCGGCGGCAAGCCCCGTATTCTCGGTGAGCTGGGGCGTTGCCGCAGCGCCAGCAAGATTTGAAGCTATCTCTTCATAGCCGTCGGCGGCTATATCGGCGCCGCCCGCAACTCCGTAGTAGAGCGCGGATGCGCCGCTGCCCTTGAAGTCGCCGATGAGCCATGAAACGCCGGCGTCGCTGAGAGCCGAAAGCGGGTATTCCGGGCTGACGTCGGTGCGTAATTTACACACGACGAACGGCACGCGTCTGCCGCCTCTTGCTCCGAGGGATTTGACGAGCGCGTCGGTCTCAAAGGTGGTGTGGAAGTGCGAATAGAGGCCGAAGGCGACGTTCTTACCCTCGTATTTGGCGGGGTCGGGCAGGGTATCCGCTCCGTGGGCGGCCTGCATGATCACTATCTGCTCCGAGCCGCTGTTTCTTATCGCCCTAAACGCCCTGTAATAGAATTTGTGCAGCGTATCAAGCGATTTTTCCCAATCGGCGACTCTGAGCAGCGGGCGGTTGAGCAGGTCGTAGCCCGCCACCGCAGGCTCGTCCTTGTAGTGGGCGGCGAGGCGTGACCAAAGGCGCACGGCGGCGTTCCTTGCCTCGAAGCCCTCCTTGCCCTGCTCAAAGAAGCGGCATGAATCCGCTTTGCCGCAGGAAATATCGTTGTTTTGGAAGCCGGGGGCGGAGTGAAGGTCGAATATCACATAAAGCCCCGCTTTGCGGCATTTGGCGACGATATGGTCGAGCCTGTCAAGCTCCGGGTCGCCCTTGCAGCCGTCTTTTTTGAAGAGAAGCTCGCTCCTGAGCGGGATTCTGACGCAGTTCGCGCCGAGCTTCGATATATATTTCACATCTTTGTCGGAGACAAGCCCCTCGCCGTAGCGCTCAAAGAGCTGCCTTGCGCCGTAGCTGCCGAAGCGGTCGCCGAGAAGCGAAAAAATCTCGCTCGAGCCTGCGTTCAGCACCTCGCCGTCCCGAAGCAGCTCGGGCAGCGCGTCCGCAAGGTTTATCCCTCGCAGGAACACCTGCTTGCCCGCCGCGGTAACAAAGCCGTCGCCCTGAGCAGTGAGCCTGTCACGCTCCTCGAACGGCCTTGAGAATGTCTTAACAATGCCGTAGACGGTCGGTATCACCGCCGCCGCTGCGCCTGCCGCGCAGCCCGCCGCCATGATCTTTGCGCTGTCGGTCATTCTTGAACGCCTCCCTTATCCGAATGAGCCGCCGAGTTGTGACTGCGGCGCTCTTTGATAAATTTATATAATTCCATTAAGATATAAAGTGCGATTATCCCCGCCGCCGCGCCGAGGCTGTCGACAAGCACGTCAAAGGCTCGGCAGGCTCTGCCCTCCACAAAGAGCTGGTGCATCTCGTCGCTGACCGCGTATGCGGCGGTCAAGATGAAGGTGAGATAGGGCCTCGTCCTGCCGCAGGTGCGGTAGAGGGCGTTGAATATCAGCACTGCAAGCCCCGTGAATTCGAGGAAATGGGCGCATTTGCGTATGATGAATATGCCCCATTTCAGCCCGAAAAGATTTTTCATCTCGTCGCTGAGCATTGCGGAGTCATCCGCATTCTGTGAGGAGAGATAAAATATCACGCCCATGCAAATTGCAACCAGCGCCCATGAAACGGCGATGAGCGCATTCCTTTTTTTCATCAGTCATACCTCTTTGCGTAAATAAAGCATACGGTGCTCTCCGAGCCGTTCATATATATCCCGTCGACGTCCTTTGAGGTGACGAAGCGGCTTGAGCGCTCGTATAGGGGGTAGCACACGGCGTTGCCGAGCAGATATTTTTCCGCCGTCAGGCAGCCGCTGAGCAGCTCGCCGTCCGTGTCAACGCCCATGAGCCTTTTGATTATATCGGAGTATTCGTTGCCGGAGAAAGCGAAGATGCCGCCGTCCGAGAACGAAGCGAGGAAATCCACCGCGCTCTCATACGGCGAGTCGATGCCCGTGAGGGCTACCTGATAGTTGCCGGCGGCGATCGCGGCGCTTATTTCGTCCGCCGTCGCCGTCACGACCGTCACGCCGAGGCCGATGCCCATTGTCTGCTGCCATATCTGGAGCTGTCGTCGCACCTGCTCCTCGACCCATGCGGGGCAAAGGACGGTGAAGGTCAGTTTATCCGTGCCGAGCTGAGAAAGGGCGCTTTTCCAATGTGTCGCAGCGGCGGCAGCGTCATACTGAATTGAGGGGGTCTGACTGCCGACAGATTCACGGTAGTTGACTCCGCCCGCCGAGCAGCTTCTCGGCACCAATCCGCTCTGGGGGGCTATATTGCTGCCCTTTGAGCTGAAAAGATTGCGGTCTATCGAGCTGCAAAGAGCGAGCCGCAGCTCCTTGTTGCCCATGAGGGCGTTCGCACAGTTGAATATGAAGCCGAATGATGAATTCACGCTCTCGCTGACCGTCACGGTGTTCTCGGGCTGGGGTGCGTCGGGCGACAGGAACGCCGCGCCGAGAGAGCCCGCCGTGAGCTTCTTTGATATCGACTCTGCGCTCGGGTCAAACGAAAAGATGACCGACGAGGGCTTTGCCTTGGACGCGCCCGAGTAGAATTTGTTGGCTTTTATCGTCATGGAAGTCTCTGGGTCCCATGCGCTGACATAAAACGGGCCGTTGCACAGCATATACTTGTTGCCGAGGCCGTAGCGCCCGCCCATTGCGTTGAAGAAATCCTCGTTGCAGGGCATGAATTCACACTCCGTCAGTCTCTCGAGGAAGTCGGGGCATGGGGCCGCAAGACGGAAAACAAGTGTGTAATCGCCCTGAGCCGTCACGCCGAGGCTCTCCGCACCGAGCTTGCCCGAGTATATCTCCTGGGCGTTCTCAATGGCGAAAAGGCGGTGTGCGTGGCTCGAATTCGTCTCGGGCATAACGGTCCTGCGGCAGGCGAAAACAAAGTCGTTCGCCGTTATTTTTTCGGCGGAGAATCTCTTATAGAACTCCTCGCCGTACTCGGTCTTTAGGATTATCGGGCAGTACCATTCCGTGCCCTCCTTGAGCTTGAAGGTGTAGGTCAGCCCGTCGGCGGAGATATCCCAGCTCTCCGCAATGCCGGGGATGACCTCGCCGCTTGAATTCAGGCGCACGAGCCCCTCAAAAATATTGTTGATGACCGCCTGCGCTCCCACCTCGGCGGCGTACTGCGGGTCGAGGGTCGAGGGCGAGGCGCTCAGGGGGTATGATATGGATTTGCCCGCGCCCCTCTCGGAGCAGGAGGCAAGTGTTAAGAGCATCGCGACTATTATCAATACAGAAAGAAAACGCTTCATTTGTTTTCCTCCATCCATTTTGCAAGCTGGTCGGCAAGGGCGTTGCCCGCGGGCTTCTGCTTCGCCTGCTGCTGCATATATTTCGCCACATCCCGTTTGCCCGCGCCTGAGCTTTCCTTGCGCTTCTCGAAGTCCGAGAGCTTCTCACGGTAGCCGCAGACGCAGAAGAATGCTTTTTTATCGCCTTCGCCGCGCATTTCGAGCTTCTTGTGGCACTCGGGGCAGCGGGCGTTGGTTATCACGGATATGCTCTTGCGGTAGCCGCAGTCTCTATCCTGGCAGACGAGCATTTTGCCTTTCTTGCCGTTCACCTCGAGCAGGTATTTGCCGCATTGCGGGCACGGCTCGCGGGTCATGTTGTCGTGCTTATACTCCGCCGTGCTGCTCTTGACCGCCTGCACGAGCGAGGAGGCGTAGCCGCGCATTTCTTCGATGAATTTCCTGTCGTTCGCCTTGCCCTCGGCTATCAGCGAGAGCTGCTGCTCCCACTTCGCCGTCAGCTCGGCGGATTTGAGGTCGGGCGGCACTATGCCGATGAGCTGCCTGCCCTTGGAGGTGGGGAATATCTCCCTGCCTCGGCGCTCTATATAGAATGAATTGAACAGCTTCTCGATGATATCCGCTCTGGTCGCGGGCGTGCCGAGGCCGCCTGCCGTCTTGAGGGCGTCGCGCAGTCTGCCGTCCTCGACCTGCGAGACGGGGTTCTCCATAGCGGTCAGGAGCGTTGCTTCGGTGTATCTTGCGGGCGGCGAGGTCTTGCCGGCGCAGACCCTGACCTCTTTGACCGCTGCGGCAGGTCCCTGAGAGAGAGCGGGCAGCCGCTGGGCGGCGAGATCGGGCTCGGAGTCGTCATCGTCGTCGGCAAGCGTTGAATCATAAACCGCCTTCCAGCCCGCAGACTTGACCGACTGCCCCTTGGTGTAGAAATTATACCTGCCGACGGTTATCTTCACCTGCACCTCATCATATTCGAACGGAGCGCTGAGCACGGCGATGAAGCGGCGCACCACAAGGTCGTAGATATGCCTCTCCTCACGGCTGAGCTTGTTGAGGTCAACATATTGCTCGGTCGGGATTATGGCATGGTGGTCGGTGACCTTTGCGTCGTTGACGATATACTTCGTCTGTAGCGGCTTTGAGTGCAGCACGGCGCTTGCGGCGTCCTTATATGGGCCTATTGCTATCGCGCGCAGCCTCTCCGGGAGGGTGGCGGCGACATCCTTTGTGATATATCTTGAATCCGTCCTCGGATAGGTCAGCAGCTTGTGAGTCTCATAAAGACTCTGCATGAGCGAGAGGGTCTGCTTCGCGGAGTAGCCGTATTTTTTGTTCGCATCCCTTTGCAGCTCGGTTAGGTCGTAGGCGGCGGGCGGAGCCTTGAAGCGATAAACCTTTTTGACCTCGGAGAGCACACCGCGCTTGCCCCTGACGGAGTCGGCGACCTCCTTGGCGGCAGCGGCGTCGGCGAACCTCGCCTGACCCTTGCCGTCTTTATAAAGAGCGGTGTATTCGCCGAAATCCGCCTTGACGGTGAAGTAATCCTTCGGTCTGAAGCGCAGGATATCCTCCTCGCGGCGCACTATCATGGCAAGGGTCGGGGTCTGCACTCTGCCGGCGGAGAGCTGGGCGTTGTGCTTGCAGGTCAGGGCGCGGGTGACGTTCAGCCCGACGAGCCAATCTGCCTCGGCTCTGCACTGAGCGCTGCGGTATAAATTATCGTATTGCGACGAGGGCTTGAGTGAGGCGAAGCCCTCCTTGATGGCTTTATCCGTCTGTGAGGATATCCAGAGCCGCCGCATCGGCTTGCGGCAGTTTGCCTTTTGGATTATCCACCTTGCGACAAGCTCGCCCTCGCGCCCCGCGTCGGTGGCGATGACTATATCGCTCACCTCGGCGCTCGAGAGCAGGGAGCTGACGGCCTTGAACTGCTTTGAGGTTTGGCCGATAACGACGAGCTTCATCCTGCCGGGCAGCATGGGAAGATCCTCCATGCGCCAGTTTTTGTATTTATCGTCGTATGCCTCGGGGTCGGCGAGGGTCACGAGATGACCCAGCGCCCAGGTAACTATATATTTTTCGCCGACGATGCAGCCGTTGCCGCTGCGCTTGCAGCCGAGCACACGGGCTATATCCTTCGCAACCGACGGCTTCTCGGTCAACACCAAAGTTTTAGCCAAGAGTGTCACTCCGTTCAATAGTTTATAGATATTTATATAATAGCAAAGTATATTTATTTTTATTTTCTTATATTGAACTATATTAAAATTTAACTTTATGACACATATTGTATTTTTGAGAAATTCGTGGTATGATTACAATATTAAGTGACCACTGATAAAATCAAGAATGGGGAGGGGTCGGATGTTTGCACGTATCAACAGCATGGGGCTTTTCGGCATTGACAGCTACATGGTCGGGGTCGAGGTGGATTTCGGTCAGGGGCTGCCGAGGGTCGATCTGGTCGGCTTGCCCGACGCCGCAGTCAATGAGGCGAAGAACAGAGTGCGCTCCGCGGTCAAAAACAGCGGCTTTTCGTTCCCGCAGAGCAGGCTGACGGTCAACCTCTCGCCCGCCGATATACGTAAAGAGGGACCGGTATATGACCTGCCCATTCTGATAGCCGTGCTGTGCGCCAGCGGTCAGCTCCGCTGCGAGCTGCGTGACTGCGCCTTCATCGGCGAACTGTCGCTCGACGGGCTTGTGCGCCACGTCAACGGAGCCCTGCCGATGGTGATAAGGGCGCAAAAAGAGGGGATAAAGAGCGTATTTGTGCCGAGGGATAACGCCCTCGAAAGCTCCGTTGTGGAGGGGATAGACGTATATGCCGTCGACTCCGTTGAGCAGGTGATAAAGCACCTGAACGGCGAGGAGCGCCTTGCGCCGATACGCTTTGACCCGCAGCGTGACGAGCAGCCGCAGCTGCCGCTGCCCGATTTCCGCGACGTCATGGGGCAGCAGGAGGCAAGATATGCCCTCGAGATAGCCGCCGCAGGCGGTCACAACATAATAATGGTCGGTCCGCCCGGCTCGGGCAAAAGTATGCTTGCAAAGCGCCTGCCCTCGATACTGCCCGACATGACCTTTGAGGAGAGCCTGCAGACCACGGAGCTTTATTCCGTGGCGGGCGCACTGCCCAAGGGCGTTTCGCTTATAAGACGGAGGCCCTTCCGCTCGCCGCACCACACTGTCTCGCCCGCAGGTCTCTCGGGCGGCGGCGCGATACCGAGACCGGGTGAAATATCGCTTGCCCACAACGGCGTGCTCTTTCTCGACGAATTGCCTGAATTCTCACGGGTCGCAATGGAGGTGCTGCGCCAGCCGATAGAGGACGGAAAGATCACCATTTCCCGCGCGAACGCCTCGCTGACCTACCCGTGCTCGGCGATGGTGGTTTGCGCCATGAATCCATGCCCCTGCGGCTTCCACGGGCACCCAAAGCGCGAATGCACCTGCCCCGAGGGCGCCGCGAAGCGCTATCTTGCAAGGATATCGGGCCCGCTGCTCGACAGGATAGACAATCATATCGAGGTGCCGCCCGTTGATTTTGACAAGCTGTCGAGCCGTGTGCCGTCGGAGTGCTCGGCGGATATCAAAAAGCGCGTTAACGCCGCCCGCCGAATTCAGCAGGAGCGGTTAAAGGGCACGGGCGTTTCATGCAACGCCAAGATGGACGCCGCCCTCACAAAGCGCTTCTGCCGCCCGACCCCCGAGGCTCTCGCGCTGCTTGAGGAGGTCTTTGAGAAGCTCGATTTCTCTGCCAGAGCCTATGACAAGGTGCTCAGGGTCTCACGCACGATAGCCGACCTTGAGGGGTGCGAAAGCATTGAGGCGTCGCATATCGCCCAGGCGGTGCAGTACCGCAGCCTTGACCGCAAGCTGTGGCGCAAATAAACATTGAGTGAATAAAATGTAAATATTTTCAATTTTATTTGAAATCGGTCAAAAATAGTGTTAGAATAAATCCCACATGAGTTAACAAAGGAGGAAAACGGCTTGGATAACGAACGCACCAATGAATTTGAGCGTGAGCCGGAGGATACCGTGACCGCCGCCGAGCAGGAAACCGGCGCCGACGAGACAGTCGGGCAGCCCGAGACTGCCGAGGGCGAAGAAAAAACGGAAGCCGCACCCGAAACCGAGGCCGCAGAGGAATCTGAGAAAATATCCGAGGAAGAAACCGAAGAAACGGCAGAAGAGACTGACGAAGTTGAGCTTTGCCTCGCCTGCGGAGAGAGAAGAAGGGCAGAGGGCAGCGACTACTGCGCCGAGTGCGAGGAGCGTATGAGCTCGACCAAGATACCGCTGCTCGGCTGGGTGGCAGGCTTTGCCGCAGTTATAGCCGGCATCTTTGCAATGGGTCTTGCCTTCCTTATCAGCGCGCCTGCGCTCCAGGTCTATAAAGGTGACATGGAGGCCGCAAAGGGCAGCTGGTACCCCGCATATTCCGCCTACAGCCAGATCGACGACCTTGTTTCAAGCGTTAATGAAATTCTCAAGAGCGACAGCCCGTTTGTCCGCTCGGGCTACGGCGTTAAGCTCAAGATATTCAAGAGCATAGCTCATTCATATTCGCCGCTTGAGGCCGCCTACAGCGCCGAGAGCATATTCTCCACCTACAATGAGCACGCTCAGAAGAACGCCATGGTCAAGGAATGCACCAAGTTCCTCACCGATTATCAGAATACCTATGAAGCCGTTGCCGACGCAGTCGAGAAGATGCAGTCGGGCGAAGCCACCGTTGAGGAGACCCTCGCCGCCTTTGACGAGGCAGCGACCGCTGACGGCGTGAATGCGGTATTCCTCAATTATCTGAAATATAACGTGGCTGCCTATAAGGATATGCCCGACGCCGACAGGATCAAATTCCTTGAGGCTGCCGAGGCGGCTGACAGCGCCGAGAAGAGCGACTATTCGTGGCTCTATTCCCTCGATTACGCCCGCCTGCTTATGAATGTCGGTCAGAGCGACAAGGCGCTGACCTATCTCGATAAGCAGCTCAAATATGATAAATCTTCGTTTAATGCAAACTCAATGAAGATGCGCCTCTATCTTGCCGAGGGCAAGACCGACGAGGCCGCCAGAGTTATGCAGGAGTATAAAGCCGCCTGTAAGGGAACGGACACCGCATATCAGCTCGAGATAAGCTATCTCCGCAGTGTCGGCGAGCTTGACAAGGCAAGAGAGCTTTGCACCGAGGCGCTTAAGGAATACGGCACCTCGCCCGAGATCTATCGCCAGTCCGCCCTTATCTATCTGATGAACGGCGACTATGACAACGCCTATGAGGACGCCTACGAGGCTGATTACGCTGCCTATCAGATATATCAGTATACCGGCGACAACAGCGCCTATACTCAGGAGCTGTCCAACACTATCTACCTTTGCTCTTGGCTCTGCAAGGAGAAGGGCAAGAAGGATACCGACAACGCCGCTTATATCGACGAGATACTTTCTTCGTTCTCAGAGTCCGAAATTTCGGACAGTGTTTTGCAGATAATCAAGGGTGATAAAACTCTTGAAGAAGTCCTTACGAAAGGGGAGTGCGATCTTATATGATGACAAAGCTCTATATTATCGGCAAGATCCTCACGTTCCCCGGCGCATATATCAAGGGCTTTTGGGAGCAGCTCACCTGCCGCATTCTCGGCCTGCCCGTCGAGGTGCCCGGCTATCTGAGGATAGACGAGGCTTGCGGCCATGTGGAGCACGCATTCGCAAAGAAGGGCTTCGCCTCTTATCTTATGGCGACAGGCCCGGGCTTTATGAATTTCATCACTGGTGTGCCGCTCTTTATCGCGGGCTTCCTTAACCTGCGCTACATGGGCATCACTCCCTACGATTCCGTGCCGCTCTTTATCCTCTATGTGCTTATGCTCTATGTGGGCGTTTCGCTGCTCTGCAACGTTTTCCCGCTCACGGAGGATATCCTGAACTTCTGGTATATCGCCTATGAAGAGAAGAATATGAATATCGTCGGCAGGATAATCTTCGCCATACCCGCAATTATCACAAGGGCGGGCGCATTCCTCGAGAAATACTCGATAACCGTTATTCTCTGGATAGCCTGGCTCGTCGTGATGTTTATCATCTGAGCCGCCGAATAGATATCGCACCCGCTTTGCAGCCGAGCCAAGCTGCGGAGCGGGTTTTTGTTGACTTTGAAGCCGTATTATATTTCGTTCCTCTACGGAGGCAAGCCTTTCGGCAAATATGCGCACGAGGTCAGAGCAGCTCTGGTTCTATCGCAAAAAATAACTGAATATGATTTACGGCGGCTCACGTGTTCGGCGGAGCTGCCGTTTTTGATTGCAATAATGCCGCAATTCGCCGTAATTCAAGTGATTTTGCCGCAATTCGCTTGACAAGCGGAAAGTACCATTGTATAATTGTATACAATTATACAGATTGGAGGGATTCGGATGCTTGAGATATCAAAAAAGACAAATCTGCTTGAGCAAAAGATCTATAAATACGAGTTGCAGGATGTGGAGGAGCCGAATCTCTACAGGGATATTTATGATTACGACAGCGTGCCCAAGGTGGCGTTCAACCATCGCAGGGTGCCGATGAATATGCCCGAGGAGATAAGGATAACCGACACGTCGTTCAGGGACGGGCAGCAGTCGGTCGAGCCTTACACCGTGGACCAGATAGTGGCGCTCTATAAGCTGCTCTCTAAGCTCGGCGGCCCCTACGGCATAATCAGCCAGACCGAGTTCTTTATCTACAGCAAAAAGGACCGCGAGGCGGTGGAGAAATGCCAGGCGCTCGGGCTGAAATTCCCCGAGATAACCACATGGATAAGGGCGAGCAAGGAGGATTTCAAGCTCGTCAAGGATCTCGGCATCCGTGAGACGGGCATTCTCGTCAGCTGCAGCGATTATCATATATTTAAGAAGATGAAGATGACCCGCTCGGAGTGCCTGAAGCACTATCTTGAGGTGGTCTCGCTCGCGTTTGAGGCGGGTCTCGTGCCCAGGTGCCACTTTGAGGATATCACCCGCGCGGATTTCTACGGCTTCGTCGTGCCGTTTGTGAATGAGCTTACCGAGATGTCGAGGCAGGCGGGTATCCCCGTCAAGATAAGAGCCTGCGACACGATGGGCTACGGCGTGCCCTACCCCGGCGCAGCCCTGCCCCGCAGCGTTGCGGGCATCGTCTACGGCCTGAGGCACTATGCCGACGTGCCGAGCGATATGCTCGAGTGGCACGGTCACAATGACTTCTATAAGGCAGTCGTCAACGCCTCCACCGCGTGGATGTACGGCGCGGGGGCGGTCAACTGCTCATTGCTCGGCATCGGCGAGCGCACGGGCAACGTGCCGCTTGAGGCCATGGTGTTTGAATACGCCTCGCTCAGAGGCTCCTTCGACGGCATGGATCCCACCGTCATAACCGAGATAGCCGATTATTTCAGGAACGAGATAGGCTATAACATCCCAGAAATGACCCCGTTCGTCGGCAGGAATTTCAACACCACCCGCGCGGGCATTCACGCCGACGGACTGCTCAAGGACGAGGAGATATATAATATTTTCAACACCAAGAAGCTGCTCAACCGCCCCGCAGGCGTGGCCGTCAGCAAAACCTCGGGGCTTGCGGGCATAGCCTATTGGATAAACGAGAATTACGGCCTTGAGGGCGTCGACGCCCTCGATAAGCGCGACCCGCTTGTGGCGGAGCTTAAGGAGTGGGTGGACGGTGAATACGCCGGCGGCAGAGTCTCCGCCCTGTCAAATCACGAGCTTGAAGCGAAGTTAGCCGAGCTTTCGGGCGGCCGCTTCGTGCGTAAATGAGGTGCGGTATGGAGAGAAGAAGCAATTCGATAGCCGATCAGATATTTGAGATACTTGAACGCGATATTCTGAGCGAGAAATTCCCGAGGGGCGAGGTCTTGACCGAGAACAGGCTCTCCGAGCTGCTGGAGGTCAGCCGTACCCCCGTGCGCGAGGCTCTTCGCAGGCTCGAGCAGGAGCATCTTATCGAGATGACCACCAAAGGAGCGCTTGTTATCGGCATATCAAAGGAGGATATCGTCAC
>ULSO01050818.1_pt1 | contig 40265 bp, 44 predicted proteins | sample 1956701 | NCBI WGS metagenome assembly ULSO01 (sample SAMEA4835708, study PRJEB28245) | human gut metagenome | biome: gut microbiome; material: fecal sample | place: Denmark | collected 2008 | reverse complement strand
GACTTAAGTGTCTGTTTGAGGGTAAGGGCAAAGGGCTTCAGGAGGAAACCAGTCAGGCCTAGCTCTTTCGACCTCTGTTTGTCAGATCTTCTTGCTTCAGCCATATTAGAACACTCCTAATGCTTTAAAGGCAATGGCAATGAACACGTTGATTGCCGCCAAGGGTAACAGTCTCTTCCAACCAATGCCCAGAATCTGATCGGTCCTGACACGAGGTAAAGCACCTCTGACCCAGATCATTACTGCGAACACGATGAAGGCTTTGATTAAGAACCAGATTTCTTCAGGAATGAAGCTAGGTCCGGCCCAGCCACCGAGGAATAAGAGTACAACGACTGCACAACCAGCGTATCCTCGGAAGTAATCAGTAAGCATCATCAGACCAAATCTGAAACCACCGTATTCTGTACCCCATCCTTCGACAAGTTCAGCTTCTGCTTCAGGCAAGTCGAACGGTACTCTTTCGGCTTCCGCGATAATACCAACGAAGAAGACGATGAAACCGATGATTAAGGGTATTCCCAACCAGATATTCTCTTGCTGCCAGGCGACGATTTCGCCGTAGTTCATGCTACCGGTTAAGATGATAACGGAAACGACAGCCAAGAACAAGGGAATTTCATACGAAATAATCTGTGCTGCTGCACGCATTCCACCGATGAGGGTATATTTGTTGTTAGAAGCCCAGCCACCGAGGAGAATAACGAACGGTGCAATACAGAAGATAGCAAAAGTAAGCAGAACACCCAGCTCAGAGTTGGACATGTACCACTGTGTACTCAGAGGTAAGGTACCTAACAAGAGTACGGAAGTTCCAATATAGAGGACAGGAACCAGGTTGAAGACGCCTTCATCGGCATTTTCGGGAATAATTGTCTCTTTCAAGAAAGTCTTCAAACCATCAGCGATGTTCTGGAAATAACCCAAAGGACCAACCATGGTACCTCTACGGTCCATCAGTCTTCCTAGCATCTTACGTTCTTGCCAGATCATCGTAATGTCCACTAAGAAACCTACAATGAAAACGAAGATACCAATGAGCAAGAGCATAATCACTGTTCCCAGTGTGTCACTCATCAGGAAATCTGCGAAACCATGCAGGCCCAACCAGTTGAAGAATGCACCTAAAACGTCATCCATCAACCAATTTGTAAGGGCATCCATTCCGCCCCATAAGTCAATAGACACCATTTGAATCACCTGTCCGTTTCACCCATACAGACATCAAGCATACCCATAATCGAGGGGACGTCTGCAACTTTGCATCCATTTACCATGACAGGTGCGGCAGAAAGTGTGACGAAGAACGGACTTCTGACTTTCAGTCTGAAGGGTTTGTCTGTACCGTCACCGATAACATACATCAGACTCTCTCCACGAGGGTCTTCCATTCTAGCTACACCAGTTCCTACCGGGGCAGTGCGCGGTGGTTTTACTCTAACCGGTCCCTGCGGCATCTTCTTCAGAGCGTCACGGATGATCTGTACAGACATTCTCATTTCATCCATTCTTACTCTGTACCTTGCGTAAACATCGCCGTCTGGCTGCATACAAGGAGCCCAGTCTAAGTTTTCGTAGACCTCATAGGGATCTACTTTACGGATATCATAATCTACACCGCTGCCACGCAAACTTGGTCCGGTCACACCAAGGTTAATTGCCTCTGCTGCTGAGAGCGGGGCAAGATCCTCCATTCTCATTCTGAAAACGACGTTACGATCTACGAGGTCTTCGTATTCGTCCATCCGCTTTTCAAAGAAGTCGAGGGTTCTGACAAGATCTCTCTCCCATTCAGGAGTGGTATCATTCCTTACACCGCCGATACGAGTATAATTATAGGTCATTCTCGCACCGCACAGAGACTGGAAAAGATCCATGAAGAGTTCTCTTTCTCTCATAGCGTAGAGGAAAATAGTCAGGTTACCAAGGTCAGGACCGATAGCTGCCAACCACATCAAGTGGGAAGCGATTCTCTGCAGTTCATCGGCGATGACCCGGATGTATTTAGCACGCTCAGGAACTTCTAGCTCCATGAGATCTTCTACTGCCAAACAGTAGACGTGGCTCCAGGTGTAGGATGAACCATAGCAAAGTCTGTCGGCCATGGGAATGATCTGAGGATAAGTTCTGTCCTCGGTCATCTTTTCCCATCCGCGGTGAAGATATCCGATAACTGGCTCTGAATTTGTAACGGTTTCTCCATCTACTTCAATACGTAGATTCCAGAGACCGTGAGTCATAGGGTGCTGAGGACCCATGTTAATCCACATTTTTGCCATCTCAGAGACCTCCACTCTTGAAATCCTTCCTCATCGGGAAGAATTGAACGCTCTCGTCTAACAGAATCCTCTCCAATTTAGGATGATTCTTGAAAATTATACCATACATGTCGTAGGCTTCTCTCTCATGCCAGTTCGCTCCACCCCATAACAGGGAAATGGTGTCGATTTCTGGATTGTCATGAGGCAGGTCAACCACGATTTCCACCATGATGCTGTTCGCATAAGAGGTAATGTGATAGACAACTTGGAAGCGATCGATGCGATCAACGCCCGACACACATGAGCAGTGTTCAAAATTAAGTTCGTCCTTCAGGAACGTGCAGAGTTTAAGAATCGCGTCCTTGTCCGCTTCCATATAGATTTGGCGGGGGCGCGTCTTATCAAGGATCTTTACTTCCTCAGATGAAAATGCTGAGGTGATTTTTTCCTTGACTTGTTCGATTGTATATGCATCAGCCAATATATTCACCTCAATCATCCAAGAATGTACCCTGTTGCTCTACCTTAATTTTCTCTTGCAGCTTCAGAAAACCATCGATCATTGCTTCGGGTCTTGACGGGCAGCCGGGAATGTAAATGTCGACTGGAATGAAAGTGTCGACGCCCTGCACAACATTGTATGAATCATACCAGGGTCCACCTGAAATTGCGCATTCTCCCATCGCTACGACCCACTTTGGATCAGGTATTTCCTCGTAGAGACGACGAAGAGCAGGACGGAGTTTTTTTGTTACCCATCCGTTCACCAGCAAAACATCAGTTTGTCTTGGTGAAGAACGATATACAACACCGAGCCTTTCCGCATCAAATCTCGGGGCAGAGGCTGCAGCCATTTCCAGAGCGCAGCAAGCAATACCAAAGTGCAGAGGGTGCAGAGAGTTTCTCTGTGCCCAACTCCAGATTGGCGCTGTTGCCTTATCGACGAGACGCTTGATTCCAGACGATCTGCTGAGTTCATCAACAACTTCGCTGGACCAAGCTTTGAACTCATCAATTGTCATCGAGATGGCATTTGGAAACAAACTCAAATCCATAGCTTCTCCTCCTTCTTGAGGGCGTAATAGACACCTACTAAGAGTAGGGCAAAGAACGCCAACATCATCAGTTTGGCATCAAACATGAGGTAATCAAGAGAAAGAGCCCAGATCATCAAAAAGATTGTAACTACATCGAAAACAACGAAAATAATTGCAAACATATAGAATTGAAAATGGAACTGGATCTGTGCTCCTCCAATTGGAACCTCACCGCATTCGTAAGTCTCACGCTTAAGGGGCGTCACTCGAGTAGGACGGAAAAACCTTGAGACGTAGAATGCCAATATCGGAAATCCCAACGCAACCACTGAGAAGATTGCGACCGGCAAATAGGTATCCCAGAGCATTGGATGGACAATATGATGCCTCTATAAATACATTGTCGATGTAATAATCGGACAGCCAGTGAGGCCGAATATATCTGCGTTAACCTATTACAAAACTAACCAACCTGCTACAGAGTATATAATACCAACGCCTTAAGAATCAAAGCGAAAATTCAAGAAGCATTGGTGCGGTTAGGCGCCTATCAAACAATTTTCAATGCATGTGGTGCAGATTATGAGTAAAAAATTTGGATTTATTGGCGCCGGCAACATGGCCGAAGCCCTGATGAAAGGATTGATTGAGGGACAGCTGACAACGAAAGACGAATTGATTGCCAGCGAAGTTTTTGCTCCCCGCCGTGAGTATATCAAAAGCAAGTTAGCCGTGGATGTAACAGAAGACAATAAAGAAGTGGCTAAAGAAGCCAAAGTCATCATTCTCGCTGTCAAACCTAACGTAGTGGCTACCGTCCTGGAAGAACTGAAACCACAGTTGACTGCCGAGCATCTGATTATTTCGATCGCTGCCGGTGTGAAGATCGCTTCCATCGAAGCTCATCTCAATGAAGGCGTAAGAGTCGTCCGAGTTATGCCTAACCAACCCTGCTTGGTCAGTGCGTCGGCTTCGGCTTTCGCCTTAGGAAAATATGCCAAAGAAGAAGACAAAGCGCTTGTGCAAAAAATACTAGAAGCCGTGGGCATCGCTTATGCCATGGACGAAAAACAGCTGGATGCCGTTACCGGTCTCAGTGGTTCCGGTCCCGCCTACATTTACTTAGTGATCGAAGCTTTGTCAGACGGCGGTGTGATGGCCGGTTTACCCCGTGATGTTGCTACTGCCCTGGCTTCTCAGACCGTATTGGGAGCAGCTAAAACCATCCTCGAAACCAAGATGCACCCCGGTCAGGCTAAAGATATGGTCACTTCCCCAGCCGGCACAACTATTGAAGGCATGCGCATTCTAGAGAATTCCGCCGTTCGCGGAGCCTTTATCGATGCGGTGCTTGCCGCCACGGAAAGATCCAAAGAGTTAGGTAAAAACTAACTCTCATTTTTTCTTCTTTTTAAAGATCAAACCTTTGACGACACGGGGGGCACTGCGGAAGACACTCTGGGTGTCCCACTCCAAATCTCTTTTTTGACAGATAGTGGATTCCATCAGTTCCAGGCTGCGTGTTTTTAAAGCAGCTAAAGCAGTCTGACGGTCGGTGGGATCGGCCAGATTAACAGCTACTTCTACTTCAGCCAGCAGCTCTCTTGCCTCTTGAGAGCGGTGGGTAATTTCCGCATATTCCTCTTGCGAAATGTGCCCGACTTCCAGTCTTACTTTGCTCAACAGATCAGCGGCGTCATAGGACGTCTGGGCAATCTGGTCACGGTTCATCCAGCGTGTTTCATAAGAAAGTACATCTTTCCAGCTGGGATTGGTCAAACGCACCCGGTGTTCTTCCAGAGTGTGTGCCAGCAGCTTGTAGCCATACTTTTCCGGGTTTTCAAAAGCAAAACTTCCTGGATCGAGAAACGGTGCCAGCGGAGAAGTGTAGACGTGCAGACGGCTGTCGTTGTTGTTATCGTTGTAGAGCTTCTTAGTATACTCGGCAGAACTGATTGCCGATTCCGGCGTTTGTTCAGGTAAGCCAATCATGAAAAACATGTCAAAGCGCTGACAGCCATTCTGTAAGGCAAAGCCGATGCTTCGGTTCATGGAATAATTGTCAAACTTACGTCCCAGCGCATAACGGACATTTTCTTCGTGAGAGTCAGGTGAGAACTGGATAGAATAGCGGCTGAAGGTGGCATTGGCGGCCTTGAAGAAAGACTCTGGCGGTGGTACAAAGTATTCAAGAATAACATGCGTGTCAATATCGAGCCGTTTGCATTCTTTGAAGAAGCGTTCAGCGTAGGACTCGCCCTGCTGCCGCAGATCACCCACGACAAAGACCGGTGCTTTCAGATAATTTTCCACATTACTGATGTCCTGGGCGACCTTTTCCGGGCTGCGGAAAGCAGGCTTGGAACGGCCGACTACCAGTTTGTTAGCGCCGCAGCTGCCGCCGCACACCGCACAGCGATGAGCACAGCCACGGACGGTGAAAGCAACAGTCAGCGGGTAACGGTCCCAGTCTTTGAAAGGCTTGGCACCTTCCATATCCATGGTTTTAATGACTGATTTAATAATCCAGGCATAATCAATATCCAGATAATCTAAATCTTCTGGAATGAAGGACATCTCATTAATGCGGACCTTGCCGTTTTCTTTCCAGGTTAAGTTAGGCACCTTAGAAAGATCGCCGCCTTTGCTGAGGGTGTCCATCATCGTCACGACTGCCGGCTCTACCGAGTCACCGCGCATGACTAAATCTACCTGCGGATACTGGATCAATTCTTCTTGGAAATATGAAGATGAAAAACCACCAAAGAGGATTTTGGCCTGCGGGTGCTGTTTTTTAAGAATTTCCGCGATAGCCAGTGAACCGTGGGCATGCGGCAGCCAGTGAAGATCGATACCGAAGACGGTAGCGTCTAACTTAGAAAGAAAAGCTTCCACATCCAGTTTGTTATCGTTCAGCATCATGCTGGCCAGATTAATAATTCGCACTTTGTAGCCAGCTTTGCTCAGATGAGCAGCCATTGTCGTGAAACCGAAAGGATACATCTCAAAGACGGGTGTCGAAGGCACCAAATCGCTGACTGGCCCGTAAAACAGAGATTCCTTTCTAAAATCATAAACACTGGGGGCGTGAATGAAGATTAAGTCGTATTTAGCCATGATCTGCTCGCACCCCTCAGCAGATCCACTCTAGAAAAATGTTTTCACGTACCGAAGCGCCGCTGGCGCATTTGGTAAGAACGAATGGCTCGCAAAAAGTCGATTTTTCTGAACCCGGGCCAGTAGACATCAGTGAAATACAATTCCGAATAGGCTAGCTGCCAGAGCAGAAAATTAGAAACTCTTTCTTCACCAGAAGTACGCAGGACTAAATCCGGATCAGGAAAATCAGCAGTGTAGAGACAAGTGGAAACGGTTTCTTCGCAGATATCGTCGATCTCCATTTCACCGTCTTTCACTTTTTGCGCGATCTGTTTGACCGCTTGAATTATTTCCTGACGAGAACCGTATGCCAAGGCAATGTTGTAGTAGTGATCAGAATAGTCTTTAGTCTTCTCTTCCGCGACCTCGATAGCTTCCATAACGTTGGGCGGGATCAGTTCTCGCTGTCCGAGTACTTTGACTTTAATCCCGTACTTGTGAACACGATCGTCATCAGCCAGTTTGATAAAATTCTCTTCAAAAAGATCCATCAAGGCAGCGACTTCTTCGGTGCTGCGTTTGCTGTTTTCCGTGGAGAAGGCATAGACGGTCAGAACTTTAATATCCAGCTCCATGCACCATTCCAGCAGCTCTTCCAATTTTTCTTTTCCTTTGAGATGACCTTCGGTGGAAGAAATGCCCCGTTCCTTGGCAAAGCGTCGGTTGCCGTCCATGATGACTGCTACATGATGGGGTACGTTTTCCTCAGAAACCTCTTTGAACAAACGCTTCTCGTAAGTCTGATAGGCTGTTGAAGAGATCGCTTTCGAGATTTCCTGCTTCATTATTTTTCACCAGAGGGCTATGAACTTAATCATCGAGGATGTCAGCTGCCATCAGGCCCATATCAAAGCAACCAATCGCAGCTACAGCACCGATAGTTCCGTTTTCACCGGTGATTTTTATAATTTTCGCTCCGCCCTCGGCAGCGGCTTGGCGGGCATCATCGATCGTAAGAATTTCCTTCTTGGCTCTTAAGCCGTAAGCACTCAAAGTTTCAGGGATTTTAAGACCCTGATAAACCACCAGCGTAGTTTCATCAGAATCGGTATGCTCACGCAAGTAATTGATTACATAATCAGTAAGTTTCTCAATTTCATCCTCGCGGACTGCAAAAGAAACAGCCACTGCCGCACAATTGGTGGTTTTTTCCGGCACTTTGGGGTTGAGCTGAGTGATCTTATGATCCAAGAACTTACCGTAAGGCGCGGACTGCGCCATTTTCAGCATTAAGACCCAGGAAGCACCTTTCTCTTTCGTGTCGGTGTCATCAGCGGCATAAACTACCCGCACCAGTTTGGGGGTGTAGATGTTGACTAAAATCCGATTGGCCCCGCCGACCTGAAAACCTTCTGGGTATTCCGCTTTGATTACTCCCGGCCCCTGTGCTAAACAGACACCGACCCCGACGCTAGCGCCGGCCAACCCAATCCAAGTGGTCTTTACCATGTCGCCTTCAACATTTACGGCCTTCAAGGCGGAAGCCCCGATGCCTTTGGCTGCCGGCCCAAAGTTTACTTCACCTTCACCCAGTTTTGCTTCCATGACCAGCATGTTGCCGTCCGTGCGAATACTCTGCAAAACACCGCCGCTGCGTTTTCTGTTGGCAATATCCCATTCCATGGCGCCTTTCACGTTGCAGCATTCGATTAAGGTGGCAATACCACGCTCTTCATCGACTAAGGTGTAATAACCTTGGCAGAAAAGCTTACCATGTGTCTTGATAAGCTCATCTGGAGTAATTATTAAAGACATGATGTACAGTCCCCGCGATTCTTCAACTCATAATTGTACCGCTAAATAGCTCTTACGGTCATCCAGACATTAATTTACTCTGCCGCCATATATTTTTTAGCAATTTCAATTGCTTCTTTAAGGCGGATAAGTGCTTCTTTGCTGTAGAAGGTGGCTGCTGGATGGTAAGCGATTAAAACACCGATTTCATGGCCGCCGATAGAAACTGGCACGATGGTATTGGCTTCAGCACCCATTTTCACTTCGCGACCTAGTAAGTCTTTGGCGGCGGAGCGGCCCAGAGCCACGATTAACTTACGATCCTTCAGTTCTTTTTCTAAACGAGGGTAACAGGCAGCCATCTCTTTGGTGGTGGGTGCCCGGTTTTGCGGAGGACGGCACTTTACCGTATTGGTAATGAAAACGCTCTGACGTTCAAGACCGACCTCTTCCATCAAGCGGCTGAGGACTTTACCCGACTTACCTACGAAGGGCTTGCCCAGGCGGTCTTCATCAGCACCAGGTGCTTCACCAACAAAAGCGACTGGTGAAGCGGGATCACCATCAGGTAAGACGATGTTGAGTCTGCCTTCACAGAGCGTGCAGTCCCGGCAATCAATCATTTCTTTAACACATCCTCGGCAGTAATCAGAGAAAGCAGGTTGACATTTTTCTGCTGCAGTGCCTCTAAGCCACCAGACTGCCGATCAACCACGCAGAAAACGTTTTCCACGATACCCCCGGCATTGCGAACGACGTCGATGGCTGTTGAAACTGAACCAGCAGAAGTGATGACGTCTTCCACCATCAGGATCTTCGAACCTTCCGGCATCGTCCCTTCAATCAGTTTCTGAGTACCGTGATCTTTCTTTTCCTTGCGGATCATCACATAAGGGATTTTAGTCCGTAAGGAAAGAGCAACCGCCAGCGGAACTGAACCAAGGGCAACACCGCCAATCAGCGCAAATTGCAGACCTTGGTTTTCAATCTCTTTGGCCATCTCATCGGCAATGATCTCCAGAATGTAAGGATCAGTACTGGCTTTTTTGATGTCGATGTAATATTCGCTTTTCTTGCCAGAAGCTAACGTAAAATCTCCATAAGCCAGTGCATTGCAGCGGATCAGTGCATCTTTAACGCGATTGTTCATCTTTACCAAGGCTCCTTTTTCTTGCCCATTTTAAAACCGATGATGTTAACAGAACGATGTAAAACCGGTACCAGAATCAAAACTGTCACTAAGGAAATTAAACCGGTACCAGTAATGTATGTGGAAATGAACCAGTCAGGGAAAAAGAGACAAGTAAGCAGCATTGCCCCGGCCACAAAATCGTATTGATCTAAACCAGGTGCTTTCTGTCCCCGTTCCATACCTAAACGGCGTTTGATGAAAGCTCCACACATGTCACCGAGCAGTGAACCTAAGGCTAGTGTGAAGACGATACCGACATTCTGCGGGAAAGCGCCGTAACCCCAGAAGTCAACAGGATCAAAGAAGTAAGAGATAGCGATCAGAATAATACCAAAGAATGTTCCCGTCGCGACACCGCCGATCAGCCCGCCCCAGGTTTTACCATCACCCAGAATACGTTTTCCTCTCCAGGTTTTACCAAAATCAATTGGCGTTTTACCCCCGAACAGCACTGCTGCAGAATTAGGCAATAAAGCTGGTAAAAACAGATAGATGCCCAAGACAATGGCCACGAGAACTTCGGTGATCTCCATCGCACGTTGATAGTTCACAGGCTGTTAAATGTTTCCTACGACTTTTTGTCAATGAAGAAGTTAAGAATATCATTGACTGGCGTTTCCGATAAGGTAGAGCGGAATTTATCAGAAAACTGTGTCGCCCGCTTATCAAGAATCAGGGCGATGCCGCGGTCTTCTTCGGTCCGAATTAAACGCCCGAGTGTCTGCAGCAGTCTGCGTGTCACCGGTGCTTTGACAGTGTATTCCCAGCCTTTGCCAAATTTAATTTCATAGTAGTGCAGGAGCGCCCGTTGTTTAGCCGTGGGTTTAGGGTAAGGAATACCTTCCAGAATTTCAATTTCTAATTCACTGCCCGGGAAGTCAATGCCTTCGCTGACTCTGCCCCCCATGACGGCAAAGATAATGGCTGGCTGCGAGTTCTTAAAGCCGTTTACTTCGGCCATCAATTCATGCTGCTGCATGCCTTTGCGTTCCATGAAAACTCTTTGCTTGAGGCGGTAGACAATGCGGTCCGCCAGGAAACGATCCATCAGTGTGTAGGAGGGGAAGAACACGGCCGTGTTTTTACGGCAGGCGTTGCAGACGGCCACAGTATAATCTTCCATTTTACGGATGATTTCCTCATCTTTCAGCAGGTCTTCGTAACGGGTAGTTACATCATCCGCATAGAGCACAACACGTCGTGCAGGATCGAAAGGTGAAGGCAAAATGATCGATTTGGCATCCTCCGGAACGCCAATTGAAGCCCGGTACTCATTGAGCGGTGAAAGCGTCCCCGACATGTGCAGCGATGCATAGCAGTCAAAAATCGGCAGACAGGCGATGGCCGGATCCATGCAGTAGGCTTCAAAAGCGGGATTGTCCCCGCCGATGATCAGTTTAACATAAAATTCCTCATAAGTTTCCATCCACAACTGGAGGAAATTACCCAAAGAAAAGATGTAAGAGCGGGGAAGGCGGCCTTTTTTACGTTTGGCATCGCGAATTGTTTCCCCGAATTCAGCAATGCTTTCGGCTGCGGCCTTCAGCGCATAAGAAGTAATTGAAAAAGAAGACATGAGGCCTGCTTCTAAAAAATCAGGCGGAATCATGCCGTCATCTTCGATGAGATACTCTTCCTGCGCTTTCTTCAGCAAGAGTTTGATTTCTTCGGCCAGATCACGGATGCTGATTCCTTCTAAAACTTCGGGATCGCCGAAGTCATCCAGTTCTTTGCTGATCAACTCCAGCACTTTGGCTGATAAACGGAAAGACCGGGTTTCCCGGGCATATTCCGGCAGATTATGAGCTTCATCGATGATAACAATCAAATCTGCTTCAGAGATGTTCATCCAGTCCAGCAGACGCTGTCTGATAAAAGGTGAGAAAAAATAAACATAAGGGGCAGCAACAACGGTTGCCTGAGCCAGCAGATCTTTGGTCAGCTCATGCGGGCAGAGCCCTCGTTGATCACAGTAGTCAAAGAATTCTTCGACAGTTGGTAAGGTCTCAGCACAATAGTTTTGAATCTCTTCGAAGTTAGTAGCAATTGTTTCCTGATAAAAACGGCAGGCGCCGTTTTTTCCAGAGATTGTTTTAGATTTTTTTTCACCACAGAGTTTAGACAATTCTTCCGGCGTTCCTGATTTGAGTTCTGCATCATGCTGAATCAAAGGACAAGTGTTTTGCCGCCCTTGCAGAGCAACGCCAAAAACAGGTGTGGATTCATTGATCCGACGCAGCTCTAAAATTACTTGCTGCTGCTGTGAGTTTGTTCTTGTCAAATATAAAATTTTCTTATTTTCTTTGAGCGCCGTCTCTAAGGTCCCGGCGAGCGCGCAAACAGTTTTACCAGTGCCAGTGCCTGATTCCAGAACAAGGTGGGAAGAGGAAGCGGTCGCCGCAGTGATTGCCTTGACCAGATCTTCCTGAAATTTACGAAATTGATAAGGGAAGAGTCCCATTGACCTAATAAAGGAGCTGAGGCTCCTCAGCTTGCTCCGTTTTTAAGAGCATCCCAGACGCCATCTTCTAATTCTTCATAAATGGAGACGTCGGATTCTGCGTCCTCTGCCTTAATATCAAAGCCACATACCAATTCCAGAATGCGCTCTTTGCGGAAAAGCCAGTAGTGGATTCTCCATTCTCTGCCATCGTACAGTGTGGTTTCTTCACGTTCAGTAGTGAGAATTCCGGTGTCTTCTAGCATGTAAAAGGCATCACGGTCTTCCGGTTCGAGAACGTTATCGATCATCCGTTCGCTGTAGCCAAAGAAGTTTAGAATATGCTGAGCCATCTCCTTTGCTTGTTCTTCTGGCATACCTTCCCTGTCGATGCCATTTCTGATGGCGATTGTTAAGTTTTCGAGAGTCAAAACACTCTCCAGATCCATTCTTGATTTTGATGTCATACTCTACACCCCGGTGATAGACTTAACCTACACTCGTTCAACAACTTTCTTCCCTACCCTATATAGCAATTTAGGGTTGGTTATCACAATTTAGAATAGTAACTCAATATGTTATTTAGCACATATTACCAACATGGATAAAGGTGAGCCACCTTTATCTTAGATAAAAAGTGCCTTATTAGTTCTAAGATAGTGCTTATTTTCTGATCATGAATGGAATGGCCAGTGTTTTCAAAATAAGTATTGCCCAGAATGTTTTCCAAAAAGCTGATTATGAGATACGAGATAGTTTTACCATATAAGTTATTGAATCTTCAATCATTGTCACAACCTAGTGACTGCTGCAAACCAAGATTATTGATTAATTAAAAAATAAAAGGAAAGTGGTTTGTTTAGAACTGGAGATATTCTCTCGCGTCTAAACCACTGAGTTTTATGGCCCGGACTTCTTTGAAATCCTTGACCTGGTTCATCTCTTTGAGCATCTCTGCTTCGACAGGATTGTCCACAGAGATCAAGAGCAGCGCGTTGCCGCCTTTGTCTTTGCGACCCAAGCCCATCCGAGCAATGTTAACACCCTTGTCACCAAGGATTGCTCCGACACGGCCGATAATACCGGGTACATCAGCGTGGGCAGAGAGTAAGAAGTCGCCTTCCAGAGGAATATCCAGATCGAAGTCGTCGATACCTAACAAGCGTGGTTCGGATTCCGGGAAGGCTGTTCCACGAACTTCCCGCCGGCAGTTGTCAGATTCGATCGTTACAGAAATCATGTTAACGTAACGTTTGGAATCTTCTACTTTAGACTCCATAATCTGGATGCCTTTCTCTTTTGCAATGTACTCTGCGTTGATGATGTTGGGTGATTCGGTTGATAAACTGGAAAGAACGCCCATTAACGCCGAGACAGTGATCATTTTGGTGTCGACTGCCGCGAGTTCACCGTAAACGGTAACATTTACTTTGGAAACCGGAGCATCAACTAACTGTACCGCAAAGGCACCCAGTCTTTCAGCAACGGAGATAAAGGGCAGCACTTTGGGATCCATACCGCGGACAGGGGCATTGATCGCATTTTTAATCTTATGATCGACTAAAAAGGCCATAACGGCTTCTGCCATTTCCACTGATACCTTTTCCTGAGCTTCTTTGGTAGAGGCGCCTAAGTGCGGTGTCACAACGATGTTGTCCAAGGTGAGTAGTGGTGAACCGGTTGGTGGTTCCTGCTCAAAGACATCTAACGCAGCACCAGCGATCTTTTTGTTCTTGAGAGCGTCATACAAGGCTTCGCTGTCAATTAATTCGCCTCTGGCTACGTTCAAGATCATTGCATTCGGCTTCATGCGGGCAATGAGATCTTTGTTGACTAAGTGGAAGGTTCCCGGAGTCAAAGCAGCGTGAATGGTGATAATGTCAGCCTGCTCCACTACTTCTTCCAGAGACATCAGACGGACGCCCAGTTTAACAGCTACCTCGGGGGGAATGTAAGGATCGTAACCGATCAGTTTCATACCGAAGGATTTGGAACGCTTGGCAACTTCGCCGCCTACCCGGCCGATACCGATGATACCGAGCGTTTTACCGTTAAGTTCAATACCAGTAAATTTAGAACGTTTCCATTCGCCGGCTTTTAAGGAGACGTTGGCGGGAACAATGTTACGGGCAAGAGCCATCATCATCGCCATGGTGTGTTCAGCGGCAGAAATGATGTTGGCTGCGGGGGTGTTCATGACTAAAATACCTTTTTTGGTAGCAGCATTAACATCGACATTGTCGACACCTACTCCCGCACGGCCGACAACTTTCAGTTTTTTACCGGCTTCAATAACATCTTCAGTTACTTTAGTACCGGAACGAATTACCAGAGCGTCGTAGTCCCCAATAATTTTCACTAATTCATCATGTGGCAGGTTAGGCTTGGCGTCAACTTCAACGGCGCCCCCTTTCCTCAACATGTTCAGACCCTCTTGAGAGAGCTCGTCGCTAACTAGTAGTTTTATCATTGCAATTCCTCTAAGATTTCATCAATGTTTTTGAGAAGACCCTTAATTTCTGGAACAGTAAGGTCTCCCATGTGACCAATACGGAAGGTGGTGTCCTTCACGTCACCATAGCCGTTGGAGATTTCAAAGCCCCGCTCATTGAGCTTGCTTTGCAGTTTGCCGAAATCCAGACCTTTTTTGCAGATCACGGAGATCGTCTTGGAGCGGAATCCTTCTTCAGCAAAAAGACCAAGTTTCTTTTCAGCCCAGGCATGGACGGTGTCAGCCATTTCCTGATGACGGGCATACCTGTTCTGTACGCCTTCTTTTAAGATTCTATCTAGCTGATAGTCTAAGCCGTATAACAAGGATACGGGTGGAGTGGTTAAAGAAAAGTGCTTATCAGCCATTTTTTTCATTTGTAAGAGATCAAAATAGTAACCCCGGTTGGGTACTGTTTCTGCTTTCTTTAGCAAACGATCTGAACAGCAGATGACTGCCAGACCAGGGGGAAGTGCTAAAGCTTTCTGAGTACCAAAGACAACGGCGTCAGCATCCAACTTTTTCAAATGCATGTCGCTGCCATAGGCGGCGGTAACCGCATCGATAAAGATGAGAGGGTCGTGCTGGCTACGAATGGCATCGCTGAGCTCTTGCACAGGATTGAGTACGCCGGTCGAACTTTCATTGGCAATCATGGTGACGGCTTCCGTGCTGTCATCAATCTGGCCGGCTAAATGTTCAGCTCGTACCGCTTTGCCCCATTCGACATTAATTTTCTTGACGTTCCGACCATTTTCAGTACCAATGCTCTGCCAGCGGTTACCGAAGGAACCATTAGAAATTCCCACCATGTTGGAATTTACACCGCATCTTACACAAGCTTCCAAAAGCCCCGATGCGGAAGATGGGGACATCATGATATTCATGTCGGTGTCCAGGGTCTTGTGGAGTTTTTCAACTACTCCTGCCTGGAGCTGTTCATAGTCTTTGCCACGATGAGTCATCATCGGTTTTGTCATGGCTTCGAGGACCTCCTTGCGGACCTCGACTGGACCAACTGTAAAAAGCGTACGATTCAAATTATCCCCTCTCGATTCCACGGTTGTTAAGCGCCTGAGACCATAACGATTCATCCCATATAGTCTCTTTTGATACGATTGTGCCCGCATGCGCTTTTTGTTCCGCAGAGTTGCAGAATAATCTGCTTGTGTGGAACTGCATTGGCAGCAGTTTATCAGTATCATACATTAGGTGACATACCCTCGCTCAGCAAGGTTCTTGTTTCGAGGATCAAAGATGCCCGGCGGGCATGATTTGATCTTCACAAGCGTGACTTTCCGCCTGTCAGACGGTAGATGCGCGGAGTGAGTTGCAGTTCTAATACATGAACTTTATTTATCGGCGCCCGCCGAAGTAAACAAAGACGGCATTTTCATTCCGTTGTTCGCAGAAACTTATGGTGGTTAACTCAGGCATCGGAAGAATCTAACGTTTTCAGTACTTCTTCGTCTTTTGCTAAAGCATCAGCAATCGTCTGCAGCTCGATGACATCCGCATCAAAAGCACCGTTCAGATGAATGGTTTCCATCATCTGGTCAAGCTCTTCTAAAGAGGCTGCTTCCACAATTAAAACTGCTGAGCGCTGGCCGTGGAAAAGGCCTCCGCGTAATTTTCCTTCTTGTTCCCAAGAATTGAGAATTTTTAAGCCAGGAAGGATTTTCTCACGGAGAATTGTTTTGTTTTCCTCATCGGTGCTTCCCACTCCTTCCTCATTAATCTTCATCAGCGCAAGGAATTGCATAAGCTACCACATACCTACAAATCGAATAACTCTTTCTACAGTCCAGCGGCTTTTTTGACTTCTCCGACGATGTTGCGATCACGTTCTAAAGCAGAAGTGATCGTCTGCAACGGTGCCACATCCACATCATAAACATTCATGATCGGCAGCAGCGAGAGTGTTTTGTCGATTTCTGCATAATCCTCTACGGAAAAGATAAACGCCCCTGAACGCTGCCCCTCGATGAAACCACCCAGTACCTTGTGATCGTTTTCAATCTCGGCTAGCCGCTCTAAGGACGGAATGATTTGATCCGCAAGCATGAAGGCTGCTTCTTCCTCGGAACCGCCGTAGGAATCTTCGCGCAGTTTAAACATGACCAGATATTGTTCCATAGCCTCCAAGTCGGAGAAGAGCGGATTTTATTCTTTTCCGCTCAGTTCTCGGTTGGTGGCAGCAGGCACATCAGCTTGATTTCTGCAGATGAACCAGCCGATAATCATGACGGCTGTGGAAATCGGTAAAGCGATCAAGAGTGGATCGATGAGCTGCCAGGGCTGCCCCAGTAACGCATCAACGCCGAAGAGGGCTTTACAGATACCTAACTGCGAAGATTCGGCAATGTGCACAAAGACTGTCCAGAGGAACCAGGAAACTAAACCTGATACGATACTCCAGAGCGCCGGTTTGACCAGCGGCTGTTTGCAGAACAAGGCCATGCAGAAAGCCGGCAGTAGGGCACAGGCACACAGACCCATGTACATTGCAGTAGCGCGGGCAATGATGTTAGCAGGCATGCAAAACGCCAGGACCAAGCTCAGAATGATCATGACGATCATCGCATACTTAGTAAGCTTCATGGAGGTCTTGGGTTCCACATCCGGATGTCTGATCTTCTGTACTGATTTCCAAATATCAAATCCTGCCGAAGTACCCAGCGAGTGGAACACTGAGCTGAGGGTAGACATTGCCGCTGAAAGCAAAACGATCATGAAGATGGGTACGAACAGTCCAAACAGCGAGTTGGAGAAAGCGCCGTCAATAAAGGCAGGGATAATCTGATCGACATTATGCAAATATGACCAGGCGTCCATGCCGTACATGTCAGTGAACCACAGATTGCTGATCGGACCGACGGTGTAGATGATACCAGCGGTCAGGAGAATAAAAATACCGCCGACGGGAATGGAACGGCGTAACGTTTTCTCATCCTTGGCAGTCATAAAACGAACGACCAACTGCGGCTGCGCTAAAACCCCGATACCGACACCCAGAATCATGGTGGTAACCAAAGTATACCAAATCGGACTGCCAAAGTCCGGCATGGATGTCCAACCGTTCATACCCTGGCTCACGAGATCAGCTGGCGGTGTGAGATTGCTCAGGGCTTCATTGATGCCCGTTAAGCCGCCCAGATCTGGGAAGAGTGCATAAGTCAGAATGAAAAGGACGATCATGCCGCCGATCATAATGACGCCCTGCATCGCTTCCGTATACATGACCGCGATTAAACCGCCTAAAATGACGTAGACGGCAGTTACTACAGTAAAAATAACCAGCGCCGATTCATAACTTAAACCCAGAGTGATGGATAAAAACTCGGAACCGCCGATTAAAACAGCTGCCGCATAGAGTGGCATGGCCACCAAGATGGTGATGCCCGTGATCAGGTGGATGATGTTGGAATTGTAACATTTGCCTAAAAGATCGGGAAAAGTAACGGCATTTAATTTCTTGGCCAATTTGCGTGTACGGCCTCCGAAAACAATGAAAGCCAGCAACACCCCAACGGCGATGTTGAGCATCGCTAAAAAGACTAAACCCATACCGAGTTTAGCACTTTGTCCGCCAAAGCCGATAATCGCCGAAACGCTGATGAAAGTAGCACCATAGGATAAACCAATTACCCAAGGGCTTAGCTTTCTTCCCGCCAGCATGTAATCTTCCGAGCCGCGTGTTTTTTTCCAACCCAGATACCCCAGATAAATAACAGCGATGATATAGAGAACTGTCAGAATAGCAAAGGCGGTCGTGTTCATTCTTCATCCTCCTTGTCTTTTCTACGCAAGATGGGATAGATGACACAAAGCGCTGCTGACAGAAACAGCAAAGCATAGGCAGTCAATATCCAAGGATCTTCAATACCCAACATCGGCTCATCAACCTACACAGCATGAGAGCTGCGCGTTGGGATAATTGATTCTCTATATATGCGTATTGCTACGTGTTATTACGGCACAATGTGTTGATACCGTTTACTGCGCAGGATTCTCTTCCTTCACCACTTTGATGTTCATGCCAAAATTATCCATCAGATTGGCGAGTTTTTCACGAATGATGCCTTCAAGACATTCATCATAGCAGATGATGGCGTCTAAACCCAAAATCGTCTCTGTCAGACAATTTTCAATGGAATTAAAAACATAATCAGCGGAGATCATCCCCACCGAACCGGCAATACGGGCACCAGTACCGCTGATGCCTACCCGCGCTTTGCCGTTGTTGCACTTGCGGATAATGGCATCAATCGTTTCCTGTTCTAGCTTACCATTAACAGGCAGCAGATGAAGCGTGCCGGGCGCGGTGGCGCTTGGTGCTAGTTTGCTGATGAACTGCGTGATGTTGCGCGGATAAGGCTGCTGCTGTCCTTTACCCAGACTTTCTAAGTGGGCATTAATTTCAAACAATACTGGCTGGGAAAGTCCGGCTAGATGGACACGCACCGGGTCAGTAAAGAATTCTTCTGATTTACCAGAAAATACTAACCGGCCGTTCTGGAGGACATGCAACTCTTCAGCCCAGGTATAGGCCATCGCCACATCGTGGGTAGAAATGATGACTGTCGTTCCCAAATGGACTAACTCATCTGTCAGTTCCATCAGTTCATGAGTCATCTGTGGATCAAGACCCGCTGTGGGTTCATCCATAATCAAAACTTCCGGCTTCATAGCCAAAGCTCCGGCAAAGGCAACCCGCTTGCGCTGGCCAAAAGAAAGCTGCTGGGAAGGACGGCTGCGGTATTCAGTCATGTTAACCAAGAACAGTGCTTCCTCTACCCGTTTCTCAACTTCCTCACGCGGCAAACCCATGTTCAGGGGTCCGAAGGCCACATCTTCTTCCACGGTAGTGGAGAAAATCTGATCGTCGGGATTCTGCAGAACTACTGCCACTTTTGAACGCAGTTCGGAAAGGGCTTTCGCCGAATAGGTGATTTCTTGACCATTGTACAGAACCTTGCCTTTCTTAGGTTTCAAGACACCGTTGAAGTGTAAAAAGAGCGTAGACTTGCCGGTACCATTAGCACCAAGCAGGATAGTTTTTTTACCCTTGGGAATTTTTATGGACACATCTCTTAAGGCTAAATCATCCTTGTGGTAAAAATATTCAAGATTTTGCGTTTCCAAGATTATTTCAGAGTCCATGTCATGCACCTATTACAATCCACCCGCGGGTGTAGATATTTAAGAAATATAAAAGAATAAAGGAAATTATCGGTACGATAATCCATGCTGCAGAAATGTTTTTGGGGAGCCGGTAGGAAGGAAATTCACCGTTAAAATTCCGGCACTGCAGAGCAATCTGGGCACGGTCGGTGATGTCCAGCGATTTTATGAAAAGACCGACCGCGATTTTACTTGTTGTACGGACTTTATTCTTAAGGCCGTGGAAGCCTAAACGGCAGGAAGCAGCGGTCCACATCGTCTGCAGCTCTTCCAGTAACAGAAATGAATAGCGGTAGATCAGAACGACAAGTTCGGTGATCTCCTTCGGCAAATGAATCTGACGCATCGCATGAGCCAAGTACGGCACTGGCGTAGAAGTAGCGAAGGAAAGCATAACGGTCATACCGGCAATTGATCTGACCAGAATCAAAGTAGCTAAACGGAGACCGCCGTCGGTGATTGTGTAACCGAGCCCGAGGATTGTTCCCTCGTAGAGCATAGTATCACCAGCAGTAACAAAGAGAATAATGATGCAGCTGAAGAGGATGGTTACCAGTGAGGCGGCGAGAGCTAAACCGATTATTTTGGGGATCTTAAAATTAGTGGAATAAAAAAGAAGGGCGGCGCCAATGCAGAACACAACGATCGGCACTACGAGACTATCGGCTAATAAAGAGCCAATCAAGAGAAAAATCATTAAGATGAATTTTCCCAAGGGTGACCAATTAAGCATTCGGGAGCTGTAGGCAATTTCGTCGATGTTGTGATTGTGCATTGGCCGACCTGCCCTCAGTCGTCTGTTTTAACAGACGCCCTTTCTGATTTTTCAGTAGGTGATTTTTTGCTAATTCTGCCTAGTACAAAACCAATGATGAGGGCACCAATGGCGGCTTGTAAAGCAAACAGCATTGATTCAGTTTCAGAGGGCAAATCGCCAATGATGCTTTCGAACCATGGCTCATAGCCAGTATCTTCAACCAGTTCGCCGGCTGCATCATCTGCTCCACCAAACTCGGCATCAGGGTTAACGATGAAGGGAACCACACAGATGACGATGATCGCTACCAATCCGAGGAGATACCAATACTTTCGCTCCATGCTTATTCACTCTCCGCTGCTACAAACTTTGATTTAAGTTTGATTTTGATCGTTTCGAAAGACTCGGGTCTGACTCTCATGAGATAGTCGGCAAAGATTGCAAAGATGATACCTTCAACGATAGCTAGCGGTATCTGCACGACAGCAAAGATTCCTAGGAACTGTGTAAACGATGAGATGAATCCACCAAGATCACCGGGGAACGCAAGCGCTAATTGGAAAGCAGTGACAATGTAGGTTACCAAGTCTGCAAGAGCCGCCGTGGCAAACATCGAAGGACCGATCCCCACATTGGCTTTCCTCATCGTTTTGAATACCGCATAGCCTACTGCCGGCCCCACAATACCCATAGAGACTACATTGGCACCCAGAGTGGTGATGCCGCCATGTGCCAACAAAAGTGCCTGGAATAACAGAACAATTGTCGATAAGACTGCAGTAATCGCTGGTCCGTAGAGAGCACTAGACAGACCAGTACCAGTAGGGTGAGAAGATGAACCGGTTACAGAAGGAAGTTTCAGAGCAGATAAGACAAAGATAAACGCTCCTGAAAGAGCGACCGTTATTTTCAACTCTGGCTTTTCCCGTAAAAGTTTGATAAGTTTGAGAGCACCATAAACGATGATTGGCAGAGCTACTAAGTACCAAAATGCTGCCCAGATCGGGGGCAATTGTCCTTCTACGATATGCATTTATTTTTACCTCCTTGGCGAGCGTTGGGCACCATCAATTGTAACCAGCTCCTCACATAGCGTGTTGTGGCACGTTAGCAATCGGATAGGTTATCCCTACTGTGCTCGTTGATGCGATGTATCATTATATTTCATCACGTATTGGATAATATATCCAATAATATGGCAAATATCGGAAGTATTATTAAAAGCATCGGGAGATTTTCTAAGAGAAAATAGAAAAATAGAAGGTCATTATAACCTTCAGTTATATTTAGTCGGTTTACTAAAGGTGAAAATATAGATTGGGTTCTGCGCCGTCATCAGGTTGTACCTGCCTAATTCTCGTGCTTTGGCCACCGAAAGTTGGACGATGTCATGACTTTGGAAACCAAAATTGGTCAGACAATCCAGCGCTTCCGAGACGGTTTCAAGAGTGACGGCATTGAGGACAATTTTTACATCTTTGTTTTTGGACAGTAAGACTTCGATGATTTCCCGCAGATTGCCGGATGAACCGCCAATAAAGGCGTGGGTGGGTGCCGGCAGCTCATTTAAAGCTGCAGGGGCTGTACCTTCAATCACCTGCAGATTAGAAGTGGCGAATTTTTCCTTATTCTGCTTCATCAGAGCAAGGGCCTCCGCATTCTTTTCAATAGCGTAAACAACTCCTTCAGGAGCAGCCAGAGCCATTTCCACAGAAACCGAACCAGTGCCCGCACCAATGTCATAAATGACAGCGTCCGGAGTTAACTTTAGCTTGACAATCGAGAGACTTCTAATCTCGCTTTTAGTCATCGGTGCTGAACCACGGATAAATGATTCATCATCAATGCCCAGCGGGAGTGTAGCGTCTGCTGCCTCGTTGATGATCAAAACAACACATAAGCTGCCAAACTTTTTATCTTTCAATTCTGCAGGACGACCAGAAGTGATGATTTCCTCAGCATAAGAGAGGTTTTCACCGACGTGTAAGTATACGTCATCTAAACCGGCGGCAAGCAGTGTATGGCAGACTTTAACGACACTGTCCACTCCGCTCAAAAGGAAAAAGGTTTTGCGATGGCTCCTTACCGCAGCAGTAACGTTTACTTCACGGCCATGAGCACTCAGTAGCGTCACGTCTTCCCAAGAGGTTTTCAGTTTTGAACATAAGTAAACAACGGAAGAGATGCCGCAGACTATTGCCAATTCATAATCAGTGCGTTCAATGAGATCGATTAACTTCCGCGCAGCACTGTAAAAACCGACATCGCCGGACAAAGCCACCACGATGTTGTTATACTCCGGATGAGCGTTGATAAAATTCATCACATCATCGGCAAGATATGCGTTGAAGGTGTTGCCACAGTAAGTTTTGACTGTTGAAAGCATCCGTTCAGCACCAATGATGACGTCAGCATTTTCACAGGCTGTTACTGCTTCTAAAGTCAGCTGCTGGGCATCACCCATGCCGATCCCGACTAAGGTGATCTTTTTGTTAGCAGCCAGCGGAATTGTCTGTGCTTCATTGATTCCAAAACGTGAATTTATCTCAGTAATCACTTCTTCATACGACTTACCTTCATCACCGCGCGGCCGTCCAACAAGAATAATTTGTACACCAGCCCGCTTGGCCGCACGCACTTTTTCCTCGAAGCCGCCGACGGTGCCTGAGTCTTTAGTTACCATGTATTTCGCAGCAATCTGCTTAAGCATGCCATAATTCAATTCTTCACAGAATGGGCCCTGCATACAGATGAGATTTTTACCTTCAAAGCCTAACTCCGCACAAGCCTGAGCAACCGAAGCAGTAGAAAGAACACGGGCGAAAACCCGCTGCTGGTAATCTTGCAGAGCGGTGAATTTAGCCAGTTCTTTCCTGCCAGTAGCAACAAGAATGTTGCCTTCGGTATTCTGAAGATAGTTGACTGCTTCTTCTACGCTGGGAACGACGACCATGTCGCCTTGGTGAGCCCCTTCACGCCTTAAGAGCCGCAGATATTCGACACCGGTTCGCTTACAGGCTTCCCGCAGATTATCAGAAACAATCACTGCATAAGGATGAGTAGCATCAATAACCAAAGAAAAGCCTTCTTTGATCAAGTCCTGCATGCCTTGACAATCCAGTCTGCCAGCGGAGACGCTCACATATTCACTCTTGGTAACTAACTGTTCACCGTATTCAGTAGCGACGCAGACATGAGCTGCGAGTTGATGTGCACTGAGATAATCCGCAAGGAGACGTCCTTCCGTTGTTCCAGCAAAGATAAGAATTTTTTCAGTCATTATAATCACATTTAGAAGTAAATCTGGTACGGCTCGGAAGCCAGCGCGACCGTGACGCTATTAGCAGCCACTTTCTTTTGGATCAAAGTGCCTTCGTTAGCTACTTTCAAAGCGGCCCTTTCACAGACATTGCCGATACCAGTTATATTTTTAACAAAGGAAGATTCTGAAAAATCACCCTTTACTTCTTCCAACTCTTCTTTAGTGTAAAAAGACGGTGGAAGCTCATATTTCTTACAAAATTGTAAAATTCCTTCTTCATTCTTTTTCAGATCGATACTGGCTACCGCTTTAACGCTATGAAGTGAAAGCTCATTGCTGCGCAACACCTTGATAACTAATTCTTCAATTTGTTCACAAGGAGTGTCTTTGCGGCAGCCGATACCGACCGTAATTGTTTTAGGAATTAAATGTAAAGTTTTATGAAATGGTTTTTTAAGTTCCGTAGAAGAAATGTAAACACCAAGTTCGCCTTCGGCAGCGTAAGTGAGACCATCTGGCAGTTGGCCATTGATGGGAAAATCACTCTGAAAATTTACACTTCCTCGCGCAAGAATTGCTGCCGAGATCTCTTTGGCCCGAGTCATGTTGCTAATGTACAATCCCCGTTCTTCCGCAAAAGCATCCACCGCGAATTTACCATTGATATCAGTAGCCGTGGTGATGACTGCCTCGGCGCCGATTGCCGCCGCGATGGTCGTCGTTAGCTTGTTGGCTCCGCCGATGTGCCCGGAAAGTAAAGAAATAGCATAGTTTCCTTTCTCATCCACCACGACTACTGCTGGATCTTGGGTCTTATTAGCAACAAACGGCGCGATGGCCCGCACAGCGATACCGACGGCGCCGACAAAAACAAGTGCTTCAGCAGCCGCGAAGGCCTCTTCTGTCCAGCTGTGTAAAGAAGAAGTAACCGCAGTTGCCTGGCAATCGGCAACAAAATTACCTTTGCGATAAGTTTCACAATGATGATTGTGGGCAGACAGTTCTGTAGCAATCCGTTCAGCCAGAGAACAGCCGTTCTTCGAGAAAGCGATTAATTCAATCTTCATGCTCCACCCGCCTCTAACTGGTGGAGAAGGTCTTCTGCGTCTTTAGTTTCTCCCAATTTACCATAGACCGAAGAGAAAATAATCGCACCGATCTTGAGACGGTCCTGCGCCCGGTTACGAAGATAAAAGTCAACTTTCTCAGTGATTAAAGCCATCACTTCGGCAAGAAGGCCCTTTTCGTGTAGAATGGCCAAAGCATCCTCAGTGGTTACGGCCTGCATCACGCGGAGTAAGGTGTCGTGATCGGCTCCAGCCACTGCTGCGTTGGCAGCCAAGATCTCCAAGCGGGCATCAGCCTGCCGGGAATGAGTGTTCATAATCCCGCCGGCTACCTTCACAAACTTGCCGATGTTGGCGATGAACAGCAGTCCGCTGGCTCCGAATTCGGCAGCGCTGTCGATTGTTTCACCAACAAAGTTACTGCATTTCACCACCTCTTCCGCAGGCACGGTGCAGATCGTTTTAGAGAAATCTTCGCCGTAATTTCCCGGTACAGCGAGAATGACCCGTGAACCATTGGCCAGGCGCATTTTCATTTCCGTCCTGATCGTTTCCACCAAAGCTTCCTGGCTCATGGGTTCCACAATACCGGTGGTACCAATGATCGAAATACCGCCGACAATGCCCAAGCGGGGATTGAAGGTTTTTTCAGCTAAGCGGACGCCTTCCGGAACGGAGATGATAACCTGCAGCCCACGGTGATAATCGTATTCTGCACAAACTTCGTTCAGAGCGTTGGTAATCATCTGACGGGGCACACTGTTGATCGCTACCTGACCTACCGGCTGATCTAGCCCTTTTTTGGTAACACGGCCTACCCCCAGCCCGCCGTCGATGATGATTCCTTCATCAACTAACGAGACTTCGGCATAGACTAAGGCTCCATGTGTAACATCAATGTCATCGCCACCGTCTTTTTGGATGGCACAAGAAACATTATGCTCGGAAATTTTAACATCCAAAACTGGTAACGTCAGGCATGTACCCTTAGGTGTGAGAATGCTTACTTCAGTTAGTGGCACACCGGAAAAAAGCATAATCGCCGCCGCTTTAGCTGCCGCTGTCGCGCATGAGCCAGTGGTGTGACCGCAACGCAGACGCTGATTATTTCTGTAAACATACAGCTCGGCGGGGGAATCTTCTGCCATTTTCTACTCCAGAGTTCTTTCCTACTCAACTTGCTATTGGTTAATATGTTACCGCTAACTGATTATTGGATATATGTGCCAAATTTATAATACTTGGCATCTCATTACCGCGCTAAGTTAAGCTTAAAACGATCAAATTTCATAATTAGGAGACGATACTGATGACCGGGAAATTATACGGAATAGGTGTAGGGCCAGGAGATCCTGAGCTGCTTATCTTGAAAGCCAAGAGAGTCTTAGAGAATTCAGAAGTTATCGCCATACCAGTCAAAGTCTTGGGCGAACACAGTGTCGCCATGGATATTGTCACACAAGTGGTAGATGTTTCACAAAAGAAAGTGATTGAAGTCCTCTTCAGCATGAATCCCGATGATGATGTGCGGGTAAAATGCCGGGCGGATGCCGGAAAACAATTAACTGACGAGTTAGAAAAAGGCCGGGACATTGCCATGATTACCATCGGCGATGTTGCTGTTTATTCTACCTATATGTATATCAATCAATACATTGAAGAAGCAGGTTTTGCCACAGAAATCATTCCCGGCATTCCTTCCTTCTGCAGCGGCGCTGCACTCGCTAAACTGCCGTTGATGGAGGGACGTGAATCCTTGGTCATCATTCCTTCTACGCAAGACGGTACTCTGCTGGCTAACGCCCTCACCATGTTTGAAAACATTGTCGTGATGAAAGCCGGCGGGGAGAGCATGCGGAAGCTGGCGGCAACCATGACGGAAAAAGGCATTGCCCTGAGCAAAGCGACAGTCATCAGTCGTGCCGGTCTTGACGGACAGTACATTGGACCGATCGATCTCCAGCAAGATTACAATTATTTAACAACAGTAATTATTAAGAAAAAATGAGGATTAACTATGATATCATTTATTGGCGCAGGACCGGGAGATCCTGATTTAATTACCGTCAAAGGTAAAAAACTGATTGGTGAGGCAGACATCATCATTTATGCAGGTTCATTAGTCAATCCGGAAGTATTAGCCGGAGCTAAGCCTACAGCACAAATCCACAACAGTGCCAGCATGACCCTGGAAGATGTTATTGCTGTTATGAAAGAGGGCGAAGAAAAAGGTCTGAAAGTTGTCAGGGTTCATACTGGCGATCCCGCTATTTATGGCGCCCACCGCGAACAGATGGATGCCCTCGATGAATTAGGAATTAAATATGAAATAATTCCCGGCGTAAGTTCCTTTTTGGCAACTGCCGCCGTACTGAAAAAAGAATATACACTGCCGGGTGTCAGTCAGACAGTGATCATTACCCGTATGGAAGGCCGTACACCAATGCCACCCCAAGAAAGCATCAGCTCACTGGCAAAACATCACTCGACCATGATTATTTTCCTCAGCGTCGGCATGATGGATGAACTGGTTGCCGCTTTACAGGAAGGCTATGAAGCAACGACACCGGTCGCCGTGGTTTACAAAGCCACCTGGGAAGATCAGAAGATCGTTATGGGTACGTTAGCTGATATTGCAGGTAAAGTCAAAGAAGCAGGTATCAAAAAGACTGCGTTGACAGTCGTCGGTGACTTCCTCGGTGACGAGTACGAATTGTCAAAGTTGTATGACAAGACCTTCACGCACGAATTCCGTCAGGGTGTGGAGTGAAAAACATGGGCAAATTGTACGTAGTGGGTTTCGGCCCCGGCGGGAAAGAACACATGACCGTTAAAGCGGTCGAAGTCATTGAAAAAGCCGATGTTGTTACTGGTTACACCACCTATATTGAATTATTAAAAGAATTTTTTCCTAACAAAAATTATATCGCTACACCAATGATGAGAGAAGTCGAACGCTGCCGGATTGCCGTAGAAGAAGCGATGAAGGAGCAGACGGTAGCTATGGTCAGCAGTGGCGATTCAGGGATTTACGGTATGGCCGGCATTATCTATCAAGTAGCTGACGAACTCCAGGCCGACATTGAAATTGAGACGGTACCAGGAGTTACCGCGGCCAGTGCTGCTGCTTCCGTGCTCGGGGCACCCCTCATGCACGATCTGGCAATTATCAGTCTCAGTGATTTAATGACGCCTTTGGACTTAATTATGAAGCGCGTCGACTGCGCTGGTCTCGGCGATATGATTGTTTGTCTTTATAATCCTAAAAGCAAGAAACGTACTGATTATGTCGAGCAGGCAGCGGAAATTCTGCTCAAGTACCGCCGTCCCGAGACACCGGTGGGCATTGTCCGCAATGCTGGCCGCAAAGATGAGGCTAAATGCCTGACCACCCTGGGAGAACTGAAGAACGCCGAGATCGATATGTTCAGCATTGTCATTATTGGCAATTCACAGACTTACATCTCTAAGGACCGGATGATTACCCCGCGCGGTTACAACTTATAAGGTGAAGCGATGACTAAAATTGAAATTGTTCGTCCGGAAGAGATTGAAAAGAGAAGCATGGAGATCATTACCAGCGAATTAAACGGCCGTACCTGGCCCGAACCGCAGTTCTCCATCATCAAGCGCTGTATCCATACTTCAGCTGATTTTGATTATGCCGACAACCTCTGCTTTTCAGAAAAGGCAGCGGAGATCGGTATTCAGGCTTTACGCAATGGTGCTTCGATCGTTACCGATACCGAAATGGCTGCGGCCGGCATTAACAAGAAAAAGATGGCAGAATACGGCGGCCAGGTTCACTGCTTCATGCGCGATGCCGAAGTAGCAGAAGCCGCCAAGAAACGAGGCTGTACCCGCGCCACCATCTGCATGGAAAAAGGGGCGGAGATTTCTGGGGAAGTTATTTTTGCCATCGGCAATGCTCCGACCGCTTTGATCCGCTTAAAAGAACTGATTGCTGAAGGTCTGCGGCCGGCCCTGATTATTGGCGCACCAGTCGGTTTCGTTAACGTCGTCGAAGCTAAAGAGCTGATTATGGAAACTGACGTCCCTTATATTGTTGCCCGCGGCAGAAAGGGAGGAAGCAACATCGCCGCTACTATCTGCAACGCGATGTTGTATTTTAAAGACTGAAATCACTCAAAACAGGTGATGTCAAAGAGTTCGACACCGGCATCCAGCAGCTTCTTGGCAGCTAGTTCGGGATCCTCAACTCTGATGATTAAGACATCACCATTCTTACCCTCAAAGGCGTAAGAGTATTCGATGTTGATACCGGCTTTGCAGAAGGATTTGATTGCTTCATAAAGTCCTCCGGGCCGGTCTTCCATTTTAAGGGCCAGTACATCGGTGAAAGTAACCATGAAGCCTACTTTTTCCACAGCCGCTTTAGCTGCTTCGTGATCGTTGACCAACAGGCGGATGACCCCATAACCAGCACCTTCCGCGATAGTAAACGCATAGATGTTGATATTGGCGTCCTTCATAGCCTTAGCCGCGGTTGCCAGCTTCCCGGGTTGGTTTTCCGAGAAGATGGAAAGTTGTTTGAGATAATATTGTTCATACATCAGAAGTCACCTCTGTTGTCAACGACGAATTTAGTTTTGCCTTCGAAACGCGGCAGGGTTCCTGGCGCGACCAGTTCGACGGCCGAACTGATGTTTAAAGCATTTTTCAAACGGTAGGAGATGTTTTCTCGAATCTCCATTAATTTGACAATGTTATCGGTAAAGGAGTCCTGATTGAGTTCTACCCGTACCATCATCGTATCAAGAACCCCTTTGCGGTCAACTACAATCTGGAAGTGTTCACCCACTTCCGGAATGCCCATTAAGGTATGCTGCACCTGAGACGGGAAGACGTTGATACCTCTGATGACCAGCATATCATCGACCCTGCCTGAAAGCCGGCGGATACGCGGATGAGTACGGCCGCAGGGACACGGCTCCTCATACATCGAAGTGATGTCGCCAATGCGGTAACGGATGATCGGCAGTGCTTCTTTCTGCAGCATGGTGATGACCATTTCACCCTTTTCACCCGGGGCAACCGGTTCACCGGTTTCCGTGTCGAGGATTTCTACATAAGCGAGATCGCCCCAAATGTGGACCCCATCCATTTCCGAGCATTCGGAAAACATCGGTCCGGAGAGTTCGGAGGTACCATAGCAGTTGTGGCCTTTAACGCCCAGCCAGTCCTCGATTCTTTCTCTCATCTTATCTGACCAGGGTTCGCCGCCCAAGAGGCCGATGCGCAGATTAGTATCATTCTTGAGGGAGATGCCTTTCTTTTCCGCCACTTCGCCAATGTGCAGCAGATAAGAAGGAGTGCAGGCCATTGCCGTGACGCCTAAGTCCTGAATTAATTCAATCTGCCGTTCAGTATTGCCTGTCGATGCCGGTACTGCGGACGCTCCGATCATTTCTGCGGCATAGTGGAAACCCAGTCCGCCGGTGAAAAGACCGTAAGTATTGCTGACCTGAACAACATCATCTTCGCCAAGGCCCATGGATTTCATCGCCCTTGCCAGCGAAGTGGTCCACATCTCAATATCCTTTCGCGTATAGCCGACAACGGTTGGTTTACCAGTCGTTCCGGACGAAGCGTGATAACGGACAACTTCCTTCTTCGGCACCGCAAAAGTTTTATCTGGGTAACCATCCCGCAGATCCTGTTTTTTCATGAAGGGCAGCTTGCGAATGTCGGCTAAGCTCTGAAGATCTTCCGGCAGGACACCGGCAGCCTTCATCTTGTCATGATAAAACGGTGAAGAATCGTAAACTCTTCTGATCAAATTTTTCAAAAGTTGGTACTGAAGGGCCTCCAAATCTTTGGCTGGCATTGTCTCGATATCTTTGTTCCAATAGGCCATTTGCAATTTCTCCTCTCTGAGACCGCAGTTGCCCTGAAGCATCCCGGCGTGATACCTGATAGCATGAAGCAACTTGAAGGTTACCCCTCGGAATTGATAGGCGAGAATGCTAAGCAACGGTGAAAATGTAAGCCCTGTTGAGTGTCAAAATATGCTACAACAATCTTGCAGTCGGCCTTCCAGGTCGACGGTTGCTTGTTTTACACTGCCGACCGTCGTTATGATCTTTATTGATTATTAAATATCAACTATCTAAACCCATAGCCCAGTCTTGGAAAGTTGAGGGCATAGGCAAGAAAGACTGAAGCGCTGAAAACTTGCGGAATCTTAATGACGTATGCCACCTATCTTCCTTGTATGATGAATAAGATTGATCTGTTCTACATTCTGTTGGACGATCTCGAAGAAGACTTATCAGCCATGCAAGAAGATCTCGAAACGGTGATGAGTCTGTTGGATGAGGGCCGGGCCAGTGATGCTAAAAAGCTCATTGAAGAAATGAATGCCTTCTTAATCGATTACCTCAGCCCCGTTGAGTTTGACGATGAAGAATGCGAATGCGGCTGCTGCTCTGAAGATCACGAAGAGCATAAAAGCGAATAAAGCCGGCGTTAGCGTTAAGAACCTTTAAAGGCTTCACAGAGAGTGTGCACAAAATAGCAGATATCTCTGTCGAAGCTGACATTTTAGCTTATAATAGGAAGATTGCCGAAGATAATCTGAGCCTCTTGCATGCCCATGGCATCAAGTCGGTAGATTTTATGGGGGCCATCGGCTCCGGTAAAACCCTGTTGATTACCAAACTGGCAGTATTGATGAAAGCTAAAGGTCTGCGGCCGGCCGTCATTGCCGGGGATTTAGTAGGTCAAGATGATTATGACCGCTTTACAGCCGCTGGCATTCCTGCTTTGAATTTTAACACGGGCAAAGAGTGCCACCTTGATGCACACATGGTTGATCATGCCTTGGAGAAATTGAACTTAGACGAAATCGACTACCTCTTCATTGAAAATGTCGGCAACCTCGTCTGCCCCGCTGATTTTCCCTTAGGTACTGACAAACGGGTTGTGGTCATTTCCGTTACCGAAGGAGACGACATGGTTCGCAAACAGCCGATGATTTTCTCGTCTTCCGACATCACCGTTCTCAACAAAATGGATATCGCACCCTACATGGATATTGACATCAGTCTTTTAGAGAAAGACTATGCCACCGTGACCGGCGGCAAGCAGCTGATTAAAACCAGTGCCAAAAAAGAAGAAGGCTTCAACGAACTGTTGGCAGCCTTAGGAGTTAAAGATTGAGTTTATCTGTCTAATTTAGACAGAGCTTCCCCAATCCTTTTCATGCCTTCACGGAGATCTTCCCGTGAACAGGCATAAGAAATACGCACATGGCCATCACTGGCAGGACCGAAAGCCGAGCCGGGCGTGACTGCCACATGAGCGTTGGTCAGCAGATATTCAGTCAAGTCAATGGAACTGATATCGTGATCGTAAGTCGGGAAAATGTAAAAGGCCCCTTTCGGTTTGGGTGCGTTGAGTGTGGGAATTTTTGCCATTTCTTCCATGACGATGTCCCGCCGTACACGGAACTCTTCAACCATTTTTTTCACGGAATCCTGTGGTCCCCGCAAAGCCTCCACACCAGCCTGCTGGGCAAAGGATGTACAGCAGGTAAGAGAATGCGTCTGCAGCGTGTTGAGGAACTTGAAGATCTCGGGCGGGGCAATAACCCAGCCTAATCTCCAACCGGTCATAGCATACATTTTCGACATACCGTTGATGGTAATCGTCCGCTCAAACATGCCAGGCAGCGAGGCAATCGAAATATGTTTGCCTTCAAAAATGATTTTTTCGTAGACTTCATCGCTCATCACGAAAAGGTCATGATCGATAGCTAAGTCGGCAATGCCTTTCATGTCCGCTTCTGTCGCGACTGCTCCGGTAGGATTAGCAGGAGTATTGAGGAAAATCATTTTGGTAGCCGGTGTGATTAATTCCGCAATTTCCTCCGGCGTCATGCGGTATTCGTTTTCCGCGGAGACTTTGACATACTTAGGAATGCCTCCCGCCAGACGGATACAGGCATCATAAGTTACCCAGGATGGATCAGGCAGAATGACTTCATCGCCTTCATTGATCATGGCCAGAGCAGTCATGAAGATTGCCTGCTTCGACGGCGTGACGAGCACGTTAGCCGCTTCACAAGGAATGTTGTTTTCAGTTCTGCTTTTTTCAGCAACTGCCTCTCTGAGCTCGGGAATCCCGACGGAGGGAGTGTAATGCGTAAAATGCTTGTTCAAAGAAGTTACACAGGCCTGAGTGATATTATCAGGGGTTGCAAAATCTGGCTCTCCGGTGGAGAAAGAGATTATGTCGACACCTTCGCTTCTGAGCTTGCTCACAGCATTTGCGATTTTTACAGTCCCAGATTCTGGTACTCTGCTTAGGCGCCTCGCGGACATCTTGCAGAAGATGAAAGGAGATATACATAACGCTTTCCAAGAATTGTATTAATTTCGTGCTTAAAGAACCGTCAAAATACGTAATCTGAAAAAACTCTGTCGAAAAACACAAGCAATCCTGAAAGATTGAAATATCAGACAAGGATAAAGAGGGTAAGGTGAATAAATATGCCTTTTGAATTGGACATGGCCAAGCTTCGTTATGGAACCGACCTCATTAAGAGAGGATTTGCCAAGATGCAGCAGGGTGGAGTAATTATGGATGTTACTAACGCCGAACAAGCTGCCATTGCAGAAGAAGCTGGTGCCGTTGCCGTAATGGCTCTGGAAAGAGTTCCCGCTGACATCCGCGCCCAAGGTGGCGTAGCCAGAATGTCAGATCCTTTAATGATTGAAGAAATTATTGATGCTGTTTCCATTCCGGTCATGGCTAAATGCCGGATCGGACATTTTGTAGAAGCACAGGTGCTGCAGTCCCTCGGAGTAGATATGATCGACGAGTCAGAAGTACTGACACCTGCTGATCCTTTTTATCATGTAGAGAAGAAAAAGTTCACAGTACCTTTCGTCTGCGGAGCCCGTGATTTGGGTGAAGCGCTCCGCCGGATTGATGAAGGGGCCGCTATGATCAGGACCAAGGGTGAAGCCGGAACCGGCAACGTCATTGAAGCTGTCCGCCACCAGAAAGTTATCATGGGCAAAGTCCGTGAACTGCAGAATAAAGACGAGATGGAACTAAGGGCCGTAGCCCGCGAAATCCAGGCCTCCTTTGAGCTGGTAAAAGAAGTTGCCCAGCTGCAGAGAATGCCAGTCATTAATTTTGCGGCCGGCGGTATTGCTACTCCCGCTGACGCTGCCTTGATGATGCAGCTCGGTTCCGATGGTGTTTTTGTCGGTTCAGGAATCTTTAAGTCTGACAATCCCGCCAAAAGAGCCAAGGCCATTGTCGAAGCAGTAACCCACTTTGATGATCCACAGATCATTGCTGAAGTTTCCAAAGGTCTCGGCGATGCCATGAAAGGTATCGAAATCTCCACTATCGCACAGGACGAGAGATTACAGGAAAGAGGCTGGTAAACAAGAGGAGTTCGCTCCTCTTTTAATAAGCCAATAAACGGCCCTGGTCATGCCAGTTGCCGTACATCTTTTTCATTTTAGTAGCTTCTAAGAACTTATTTAAGCGGCTCTGGAACAGAGTGGGCTGAGCTTTTTTAATCTGGATGGTGTCAATACGCACACGACGGTAGAGCTCAGGAAATTCTAGAAAGTTAGCATAAAGCTGCGGATCGCTGCGCAGAGCGGTCATGATTTCTTCATCGATGACAAAAGCTGTTAGTGACATTTCCGGCAGACAACGGCGGCCTTGTTCGGTCATTAATCCCAACTTTTCCAGACGCCGCACCCGTTCTTTGTTCAATTCGGACCATTTGCTACACGGCACCCGCGGAGCCAAACGCTGGGCCAGTATGCCGTCGGGCAGTTTCTTACGAGTATTGTCAATCCAGCCGTAGCAGAGGCATTCTTCGACAGCGTCAAGATAATAAATGGTATCCTTAGCAGGTTTCATTGAAACAGCGATCCAGCAGTATTTTTTCTGAGCGCTGTTTTCCGCCAGCCAGGCTCGTAATTCCTGGCGTGTTGAAAAAGGCAGCAGGTAATCTACATCCATGAAAATTCACTTTAGCTTAGTTCTTTAAGCAGCCGCATCAACACTTCCGGAACGGTAAGAATGTCGCTTGACAAAGAAACTGCCAAATCTGCAAGTTCATAAACAGGACTGGTGTAATCGCCGTCTACAAAAGCACCGATCAGCAAAACGGTGTGCTGTTCAGCAAGATTTTCTTTGAGTGGGACGTCTTCACCGTCCGGAGAAAGAGCGATAATTTTGTCAGCCTGCAGAGAACGGATGAAAGCAGGAAAATCCATCTTTTGCAGGGTGTAACCCTCAGCACTGCCGGTTTGCAAAAGCTGGGCCAGGCGCTGCGTGAAATCCAGATAATTCTGGACAAAGGGCTCTTTGTCAGGAATAATTACTTCTCCGTTTTTTGTGTAAACGGCTACATCAACCTGCGGCCAGAGAGCAGAACTGCGCAGAATCGTCAAGGCGTTGTGAACGACGTCGGGACGGCCCTGGCGGCCTTTGACCTGCGGATAATAAAAAGCATCCAGCAGAGGGATTGGTCCCTCTGCCAGTTCAATTTCGGCGTCAACGAAGACGATGGTTAGTTTTTTCAAGACACCACTTCGCTGAGCTTGCCGGCAGCGATAGCATCTTTAATCTCCCTCGCAACCCGGCGGCCAGTGCTCATACCTGGCTCAATCATGTCTGAGTAGGAAGAACCGCTGGTGAAGGGATTGGTGCCGGCAACAATCCGGCAGGAGATTTCGAAGACTTTGAAGTCCAGATGGTCGGTGACGATTGATTCCAGACAGAAAGGTCCGATTAAGCCGCCGAAGAGTTCATAGCTTCTTTTAATGACGTTTTCACCCATTTCGAAAACTTTAGCCAGCAGACTTTCACGGATGACAACGGGAATGTTACCAGTTACCACCAGTGACGGGAACATGCCGTGTTTCTTCAGCTCCTCTGTCGAACCTAACTTGTAAAGTTCATCGATGTTGCTTTCGTCTCTGCGGTCCATGGACAGCAATTCTAAGGAACCGTCGCCGACCCGGTAACCGCTCTGTTTAATCGGCGAGTAGAAGTAATGGAGATAATACCTGGTACCCAGAACATACTCCTGGATGGTGTAAGATTCTTCACTGAGATCGATACCCATTTTGAATTCCATGTAGTCTTTAGCGATGAAGAAGCCGCGGCCGCCTTTGGCCCCGTTGTACTTCACTAAAACTGGTTCATCGATATCACGGGCATCGGCAATCCGGCGGGGCATGGCGATACCGGCACTTTCCAGCCAGTCACGCTGACTGTCACGGCTTTCTTCCCATTTCAGCACTTGACGGCTGCCGAAAGTCGGTACTTCCATCTCTTCAAAGCGTTTGGTGCCCATGTACTCCACAAAAGAACCGTGTGGAATGATGATAACATTGCGGTCCGTCAGTTCTTTGGCACGGGTAACAAATTCATCATAACTGTTGAAACGGAGAATCTCATCCGGCTGAGCCAGGGGAAAGGCTTCGTAGAATTTAGTATTCTGATTGACAGCCAGACCTAAAGTCTTGAATCCCTCCTTTTTAGCACCGTGGAAAATCTGTAAAGCAGTATGAGAGCATAAGGTAGCGATGGTGATCTCTTCGGGATCGTACTCGCTGAGAATTTCAAGAATCCTGTTCTTAGGAACCATAACGTCAGATTTCATATCTTTCTAATAAGCCTTCTGCTTGCCGGGCCGCGAAGTTAGTGTTGGGAGAGGAGCCTGCAAAAAAATTCTGCTCATCTCCCCAACCTTAATAGAGTTTGATGCCGAAGACGGCTAACGCCACATAGATGACGATTGACCTGGTGAGTCCAGCTAGGAAACAGGTGATGGCAAAGCCTCTCACGGTCATATGACTCTCATCTTTGAAGATAGAGAAGAGGTAAAGCGGTACGGTATCAGACATGAAGGGAATGCTAAGGATAACATAAAGTCCCACATAACCAAACTTCAATACCAGCCAGTAGCAGAAACGGTAGATGTAGTTAAACCATTTCCATTTGTTAAATCGCTTAATGGCATTGTCCAGAGCCCCACCGATTTTGAACGCGATGACCCCGCCGATCATCTTACCTAAGCTGATGATCAGCGCTTTGACAATAAACGGTGTCGCATCAGAGAAGAAAAGGGCGATTTCTACCGGTACTGGCAGAATGACTGCGGCCAGGATAACATAGATGAATAAGACGATACAATAGACTACAGGATCGCCGCCAAGTGCCCCGAGATAATTTGTCAGTTCTTCAAGGACCACTAATGTATCCTCCCAGCATCATCATTTAACCGATGAATCACCAAATAAAATACTTTTGCTTTGCTCTATCGAAAAGAGAGTTGCCAACGGAGGATACTAAATAGGTACTTTCACCTAACCCTCAACCAAGGTTATAAACCAACACGACGTTATTGAAAATTGAAAATCATCAACGGTGAATGAAATGATGACAAAAGAAGAACTTGCACCCCATGTTGCAGAGATAGTCAGGGTGCTTGAAGGAAAATTTACGGAAGAGAAGATAGAAAGCGATCTCAACACCTATTTGAATACCTACAGAATGTCTCTGGAAGCTTCCAAAAGACATATTGTCCGTAAGTATGGTGGAGACCCCAACAAGCTCACCAAGGGCATCCGACGCATGATTTCCAGCCTCGGTACCAGTGAGCAGAGTGTGGATATTTTGATTAAAGTGATTTCGGCCAATGAACGGGAGATCAAACAGAATGATGGCTCCCCCAAGATCATTGTCTATGGTATCGCAGCCGATGAAAGCGGCAGTATCCAGTACACTTTATGGGAAAAAGATAAGTGTGATATTACTCCAGGGGAAGTCTACCTTGTCCGCCATGCCTATACCAAAGAATGGGGCGGTCAGCCGAAACTTAACATCGGGGTCCGCGCAGTGATGGAGAAACAAGACAAAAATGCCGTTGATCTGCCTGATGGGACCGTACCTGAACCGAAACAGGTTATTTCTCAACCGGTGCATGCCCAGATCGGTGATTTGAAAGAAAATATGATCGGCATCAAAATCACTGGTCGTATTCTCTCTGTTAAAAGCCGAGAGGTCGAAGCCAACGGCGAGCGTAAAATTGTCTACTCCGGCATTCTTGCTGACGAAACCGGTAAAATTGATTTTTCAGCCTGGCACGATTTTAAGCTGAAGGAAAATGAAGTAGTGACCATCGCCGGTGCGTACACCCGCGGCTGGAAAGGTATCCCGCAGCTTACCTTCGGCGAAAAGGCTTCCGTCACCCGCCCGGAAATTGAGTTTCCGGATGCCGAGACACTCAATAAGGGACTGCGCTGTACGATTGAAGATATTGAGAGAAAGGGCGGTGCCGCTGACGCCATAATTGTCGGCAGCATCATTGATGTCAAACAGGGTTCAGGATTACTTTTCCGCTGCCCTCAATGTCATCGTCCCGTGCTCAAAGCCACCTGCCAAACTCACGGCCAGGTTTCACCAATTGCCGATCTGCGGATTAAAGCCACTTTAGATGACGGCACTGGTTCGATGATGATCATTCTCGGCAAAGAACTGACGGAAGAGCTGACCGGCGTGACTCTGGAAGGATCACTGGAAGAAGGAAAATCCCTGATGGACTTTGATTTCTTGTTACCGCGTTTTGAGAAAAAACTGCTTGCGCAACCGATTGAAATCCGCGGCCGGGTTACTTCTGATGATTACGGTCTAACCTTGACTGCCCATGAAGTTCACACCATCGCTTTAGACATTCTCAAAGAAGCGGAAGAACTAATTTCCAAAGTGGAGGAATTCTGATGATATCAAGAGAAGTCGCCTGGAGAGTTTTTGCAACTGAATACAATGCTTCGACCCTTGATATCAAAGGCGATGGGGAAAGAGCACCAGGCTATGTGATTACACCACTAGGTGCTAAAATCAACCGTTTGCTGGTCGTTGGCGTACTGACTGACAAACAGAATGTCGGTACTGATACTGAACCAATGTGGAGAGCCATGCTGTCCGATGGTACCGACCGCTACTACGTCTATGCCGGTAAATTCTCACCGGAAGCCATGCAGGTTTTGGCTAACTTACAGACCCCCAGTGTAGTGGCGATTGTCGGTAAATGCCGGACTTATACCCCGCAGGGCGGCAACATGTATGTTTCACTGAGACCGGAAAAGATTGTCGAAACGACAGAAGAACTCAGGGACTATTGGATCATTGAAACAGCCAAATCCACACTGAAGCGGATCGAACAGACTGAAGAAGCCCTGGAAATGGTTTCACCGTCCAAAGAAGATCTACTTTCCCATGGTTTCTCGCCGGTAATGGCCGAAGGCATTTCGATGGCCATCGAACACTATGGCAAAGTTGATACCAACCGCTACCGGGGAATGTTATTGGAAGTCTTAGGTCAGATCACTTCCGAAGGCGGCATTGCGATGCCTACTGATTCTACCTTCTTCACCTCGCCGGAAGAATTTGATGTCGACGAGGAAGACTTGTCGATCCCGCCGGAAGAGCTGCAGGCCATGGGCGAGTCGTCATCGCAGGAAGAAGTACCAACCGCGCAGCTGGACGATGATGAGAAAGAAGAATTGGTGCTCAAACTGATCGACGCTTTAGACGTTAACAAAAAGGGAGCACCGCTGACCGAGTTGGCCAGAGAAGCTGCCAAATCCAAGATTAGTGAAGCGGAACTGGAAGAGATTACCAACTCGCTGCTGGATAAAGGTCTGGTTTACGAACCAACCATCGGCAAAATGAAACGCATTTGAGCCGGGAATCATTCCCGGCTTTATTTCATAATTAACGAAGCATAGCCGACTACATCTTTCATTTCACAGACGTCACCCGAAGTAGCATAACGCAACAGTTCTGCACTCTGGGCACCGGAAGCGAGCATGGCCGTCATCACCGGACCATAGCCGCACATCGTGATTTTATTGCTGGTGACGGTATCAATAACGCCCGGAACATCGAAATTAAGGATGCGGTCAATAATTTTCATATCCTGCTCTTTAGCAGTTTCAGCCGGAACATAATGCGAAAAGTCAGTGGTCGCCAGATAGGCTACATCTCGCCCCTTGCAGGCTTCCGTGAGAATGGCTGCGAGGTTAAAGGCCGTGTCATATGTCTGATCGATCATGACAATCGGTACAATTTTAGTTTCCGGAGCGAGGTATTGGATGAAGGGCAACTGCACTTCAATGCAATGCTCAAGACTGTGGGCATCGTGATTGACCGGCACCCGCCGTTCGATCTTTTCCACAATCTCAAGATCCACTTTGACTTTGCCCATCGGCATCAAAAATTCTTGGTTAGTGGTGGCAACCAGCGGACCTAAGGCATGATTGTTAGGGCCGATAATTACTAAAGTTTCAGGAAAGCCATCTTTGGCCATTGCCGCAAAGGTGTGAGCGCTGACCGGTCCCGAATAAGTAACTCCTGCATGAGGATTGATATAACCCTTGAGGGTCCGGGGACCTTCAGGATCCAGCGTAGGAATGTAGCCCGGCCCCAATTTTGATTCAAATGCGTCTTCGATGGCCGCCTTTAAATCATCTTCATGCTTGGGGTAAAACGAACCAGCTACGGCAGGATATCTCATAAATCATAATCACTAAGAGATGTATTTTTACTTTGCCTATCTTCTCTCTTCATTCTAAAAAATTAGATATATCGCTGAAAATGATAGTATTAAATAAA
>ULSO01071371.1_pt1 | contig 42332 bp, 40 predicted proteins | sample 1956701 | NCBI WGS metagenome assembly ULSO01 (sample SAMEA4835708, study PRJEB28245) | human gut metagenome | biome: gut microbiome; material: fecal sample | place: Denmark | collected 2008 | reverse complement strand
TTCTATGAAAAAAATTGACGAAGAAATCAGACAGACAACTTGCAGTTTGTCTGTTAAGGCTCTTTACTGTACTGGAACTTTTGGGGGCAGTGTGGTATAATGGAAGGTAGGAGTAGACACTCGGCTTGCTCATGAAGATTGATTTTTAAGGAGTAGTATTCAGATGAAAAAAGCATTTAAGATAATTGGAAAGGTACTACTTGTAATCATAATATTACTAATCATTTTCTTGCTAATAGTGTTCACATACAATAAAATTATGATGAATAAGGAAAAGGCACTATTGGACGAACCTCTTGGCGAAATGATAGAGGTTGACGGACACAATATGTGCATACACTCTGAGGGAGAAGGTAAACATACATTAGTATTTCTTTCAGGTTCAGGAACTGCTTCTCCTATACTTGATTTCAGAAGTCTTTATAGTTTATTAGTTGATGATTATAGGATAGTAGTTGTTGAAAAATTCGGCTACGGTTTCAGTGATGTAGTAAATACTGAGAGGTCATTTGATACAATACTAAGGCAGGACAGAGAAGCTCTTTCAAAGGCTGGAATTGATGCTCCATTTATCCTCTGCCCTCACTCAATGTCTGGACTTGAAGCGATACTTTGGGCACAAGAATATCCAGATGAAGTCGAAGCAATTGTAGGTCTTGATATGTCTCTGCCACGCTCTTATGACAACTTTAATTTTTCAAAAACAGAACGGTTTGAAAAAATTGCGGCTATTGGACGGGAACTGGGGATCGTCAGATTTTACTATTCTGACAGTTCACTTCCTCAAGGACTTTTAGAAGATGATAAAGATTTATACAGAGCAATAGCCTGTAAAATAGCTGTAAACGATGACGTTATAAATGAAGGTCTTGCTATCCCCGATGCCGTCAAAAAGATCGACGGAGCGCCTAAGCCTGATATACCAATGTTAATGTTTGTATCTGACGGAAAAGAAACAGGCATTGAAAAGTGGTCGGAGATACAAAAAGAGTATGCTTCTGAACTGTCAAATGCAACTGTTGTTGAACTTTATTGCGGACACTATGTTCATAATTATAAGCAGGAGCAAATAAGTGAAGAAATGAAAGAATTTATTGAGAATATCAAGTAAAAACACTTGATATGTAAAGCTTTGGAATGCTAGTAAAATCAGCACTCCGAGGCTTTTTTATATGCTTTTTGTGACAATCTTGTGACAAAATATGAAATAAAGCATGATTTTGTGTGATCCTGGTGTGCGTCCTGGCTGTAGATGGCAGCTACACAGAAAGAACCGGGCGAACGGAGCGGAGGCCCTGGGCGGGGGGTGTATTTCCGGGCGAGCCGCCGCCAACCCACCCCCGTAAATTTTCCAAAAATAAAAAAGGTGATCCGGTCAGAATTTGATTGAAAGCGATACTACTAGATGATAATATAGACACATGGGAAACCAGAGAGCCGGGCGGCTTACCCTCTTATCGGAGGGGCTAACCCTCCAGACGAAAGAAAGGAGGGCGTTGCCAATGATTACATATTCTGATTTGATTCAGTTTTGTATATTCATTGTTGCCCTTGTTGGTCTTTGCTATAAGATTTTCAAGGATAAACGAAAATAGCCGCCAACTATTCGCAGTAGTTGACGGCTGTTTGTAAAAACAGTTTGTAAATTTACTTGAGGGTAGCCGCTTCTCTGGCTTTCCCTTTTTCTATCTTCAATATACCACATGTTAGCCTATTTTTTCAAGGTAAAAAATCGGTGTTACCGATAAAATATTGTTAAATCTATAAAAATCCTATAAAATATAATCAAATAAAGACAAGTAGAGCCATGAGCCGGGTGTAAATCATCCGGCTTTTTTTCTGTTTATGGAGGTATCACGATGAAAGCGAACAAAGCAAAAATCATTGATCTGATGTGTGAAAAGAATTTGACACAAGCGCAGCTTGCAAGGGGATGCGGTGCGCGAAATTCCACAATAACAGCCATTTTAAGGGGACAGAGAGAGCCGACAATAAAAACAATTAGTAAAATTGCTATGTGCTTAGATTGTTGCCCGAGTGAGCTTGTGGAGGTGTAGAGATGCAGAAAGTAAAGCACAAACTCGCCATATATGGGAAAATGTATGGTCATACATTGCCAACGGTGGAAAAGATGGAGAACGCTGGAGCGGTTGCGGATATAGTAACAGTAGCATATAACACGGGTGTAATTGATGCAAAAGAGAACATTAACAGACTTGCAGATCTCGAAAAAATCGTGACGGATGAATACAACACACCGGGAGAGTTTCAAAACTGGCTTGTTGATTCTATAAAAAAAGCCTACAAGATAGGTTACGAGGAAAGGAGAAAAGAAAAATGATCGCTATTATTTGTACAACAATCGTATGTGTGACAGCTTTTTTGTGTGTTTCCATGATTATAGGAGCTAAGAAGTAATTGACTAATGTAGAGCCGCGAAGAGCCGGAAAAAATCCCGGCTCTTTTTTTATGCCGGAATTATTGAAAGGCGGTGTTAAACGTGGCGGATAAAGTGGACAGTATTACCCTTAGAAGATTGATAAGGTCGGTATAGAAGTGTTTCGCTTCATCTAAATAATGCTCCTGCTTAAACAGTTTGTTCTTGGCGGTAAATAAGGTTCGTTCATAGACTTCCCCTTTTTTAATTATCTTACAGCCCTTGCGGACATTCCCACTATCATCCAGTATCTCTTTCTTAGTTCGGACATGTTTTTTCTGCTCGTTGTAGAACATATTGCGTGTGGCAATCTTTTCTATGGGTTCCGGTAACAGCTCCCTTTCAGAAAAGATGAGATGGATATGATAGTTGGTCTTGCGTTTGTTGTGGTGCAGAGCTGATACACATTCCACACCATACTTTTCCTTAAAGCGGTTGGTAAATAGCTGTAACAGTTTGTCGGAATAATATAGGTCAGGAAACGATTCCGGTAAAGCTATAATCAGTTCCCTTGCTTCGATACATTTCCCATCTGTACCGCTTTTTAGAAATTCCTGTTGGTTGTATCTTGCAAGCTCCGTCCAGTAGTGGCGGTCTGTGGTTTCATAGACCGCATAAAGATTTTCCTGCTTGGCGTGACTGGATATATAGGTAATCCTGCCACGGACATTGTGGAGCTTCCCTCACCGTAGCTGAAAACACCGTTCCCGTTCTGGGCGCTGGAGGAGATGACGGCATCAGAAATTGTGGCCTGTGCGCCGTCTGTTGCAAGCAGCGCCGCATTCATGCCGTAGAAATCTCCGTCCTCCGTATTTGAGCTGCTTCCTGCGGACTTATCCACGGTAATGGCGTTTAGGGTTACGGTGGCGTCCTGAATGCGCAGGGCATTTTCGTCATCTCCGGTGGAAGTATAAGTTCCATCTTCATAAACGCCGTCTGTGTTAATGGTATTCTGGGCAGTTCCCTGGGTTACCTGGCCGGAGCCTCCAAACCCGCCGCCCCCAAATCCGCCGCCGTTTCCGGGCTCCATAGAGCCATTCAGGATGGTGGCTGACAGGATCACATCCTTATCTGAAAGCTCCAGCCGGAGAAATGCGCCCGGGGTCAGATCCGCAAGGGAAGCTGTAACGGTGCCGGAGTCCTGCTCCTGATAAATTACGACGTCGGATAGGTCATAGGTGACAGTTTCCCCTTCCGGCATGTCGGGCGGAGTCTGACCGTCCCCGTTTTCGTCCGGTTTATCGGGAGGAGTCTGGCTGTCGCTGTTTCCCTCTGGCATATCAGGTGGCGTTTCCTGCCCGTCCTCCTTTTGAGGCATGGGATCGGAGGAAAACTGTAAGTTTGCTTCGCCAAGGTGCAAAGTAACCTCTGTTCCATCCACGCTTGCAATCATTCCGGTGACTGTTTTGGTATTTTCTTCCTGGGCAGTCTCCTGTGCGGAGGAGGCTTCCGCAGCGGCCTCTTCGGTTTCAGAAGCGGAGGCTGTATGTTCCGCGGAAGCGGCAGAGGAACATACGGTAAGCGCCAGGGATAAGGTAAGAGCAAGTAAGCTGTAAATTCGTCTTTTCATAATCCGTACTCCTTTCAATGAAAATACCATACCGCCCTTTCCTTAAAATAAGATTGAAAATTTTCAAGTGAAAACGGTTTTACTCAAAATATCAAGAGGAAGCAGGATGGATCTGCTATAATAAGGCTACGATATCGAGGAGACCGGGCAATGGAAAATTTGGTGCTGATCACAAGAACATTAGAACTTCTGGAAGATCATCTGACAGAAAATATCAAAACAGAAGAAATCGCACGCAGGTTATATTGCTCAAAATCCACCCTTGAAAAGCTTTTCAGATTTGCAACCAATATGAGTATCCGGGATTATGTGATCAGAAGACGGATGAGCAGAGCAGCCAGGGATCTTGCAGCAGATCCGGAGGAGGCAGCTATTCTGGATGTGGCGCTTAAGTATGGCTATAACAGCCATGAGGCATTTACAAGAGCATTTAAAAGCGTCTGGAATATCACGCCCTCCGAGTATCGGAAAAATCCTGTGCGCTATGAGCTGTTTCCGGCTTTTCGGCTGGAAAAGGAACTAATGGAGGATGAAAGGATGAAGAGTAAAAAGAAGGTGGATATCAGTAAGCTGTATGATGATATCCGGGAAAGGCAAAGCTGTTATTTTGTGGCAGTGGATATCAAAAACCTGATCCCGATCAATGAAATATCCCGTAAGGCAGGGGATCTTGCCATTCTCACGGCAATGAACAGACTGGAGACGACAGCAAGAGAGGAAGATATTGTTTTCAGGATTGGAGGGGATGAGTTTGTTGCGCTTACAAATTCAAAAGACAAAGCATACGCAGAAGCAATGGCGGCAAAGATCCTGAAGCAGAACGGAGAGCCCTTTTCCTATGAAGGAAGGGAGATCCCCTTAAATCTTCATGTGACCTGCTACCAGCTTGAAACCGCAAATCTGAAATATGTGGAATTATTTGCAGATCTGCAAAACCGGCTGGATCAGACAAAAGCATAAAAAAGACGGCTCCCGCAGCTTACGCTTTGCTCCGGGAGCCGTTTTAAACTAACTTAAAATCTTAATATTCTTTTGCAGCTTCTTCCTTGTTCAGTACGCGGAGAGCGCCCTGGGCGAGAGCCAAAAGCTCATCCTCGCCGGGATATACGGTGACAGGAGCGATAAAGCCCACTCTTTCCTTTAAGCCTGCAATGACCTGCTTGTCATAAGCAATTCCACCGGTCATGATGATCTGGTCTACCTTGCCCTTAAGAACGCAGGACATGGAGCCAATGTTTTTGGCAACCTGGAAGATGAAGGCATCTCTGATTTCCTCGGCATTCTTATCGCCGCCCTCGACCATCTTTTCTACATCACGCATATCGTTGGTATTTAAGTAAGCGTTAAAGCCGCCGCCTCCAACGATCTTCTTGTAAACTTCCTTCTCTGTATATTTGCCGGAATAGCAAAGCTTTACAAGAGCGCCGGAAGGAACTGCACCGGCTCTTTCGGGAGAGAAAGCGCCATCACCGTCAAGTGCGTTAAAGACGTCGATAACGTTGCCCTTTTCATGAGCGCCTACGGAAACGCCGCCGCCCATATGGACAACGATCAGATTTAAGGAGTCGTAAGCCTTTCCCTGCTCCTTGGCAAAACGCTTTGCAACAGCCTTCTGGTTCAGCGCATGGAAAACGCTGGTTCTGGGAAGCTCGGGAACACCGGAATATCTGGCGATGGGAATGAGCTCGTCCACAACAACGGGATCCACAATAAAGGAGGGAACGCCGATGGAGTCACCGATCTCTCTTGCCAGGATACCGCCTAAGTTGGAAGCGTGCTGTCCCTGAACACCGATCTTCAGATCATGTAAAAGCTCGTCGCTGACAGCATAGGTGCCGCCGGGAATGGGCTTTAACATACCGCCGCGGCCGACTACAACCTGCAGGGACTTAATGTCAAAATTCTTTTTATCAAGCAGATCTAAGATGATCTGCTTACGGAAATCCTTCTGGTCTACGATAGAAGCATACTGTGCGATCTCCTCGGTGGAATGACGAAGGGTTTCTTCAAATAAAAGGGTCTCATCCTCAAAAACACCGATCTTGGTGGAGGTGGAACCGGGATTGATGATTAAACTTTTAATAGCCATTTGCTTTCCTCCTGAATTAGTTGTCTCTGCGCATTGCTTCTGCAACAACAGCGCCAAGTGCCAAAGAATTTACTTTTACTTCAACAGAGTCGGAACGGGAGGTCAGGATAACGGGAGCCTTGGTTCCGGTCAGGATATTTCCGTTTACAACCTTGGCAGTATGCACCATTGCCTTGTAAACCAGGTTGCCGGCGTGGATATCCGGGAAAAGAAGAATATCAGCATCTCCCTGGATCGCACGGTCAGTAGCGCCTTTATGCTTGGCAGCCTCTGCATCAATGGCAAGGTCTAAGGATAAAGGACCGTCTACGATACAGCCGGTGATCTGTCCTTCTCTGTTCATTTTGGTAAGCTCTGCAGCTTCTACCGTAACAGGCATCTTGGGATTGACAACCTCAACGGCTGCAAGAGGCGCAACCTTGGGATTTTCAATACCGCAGGCTTTGGTGATCTCAAGGGTATTATTGATAATATGAACCTTATCCTCCAAGGTAGGGTAAGGAATAAAGGCAACGTCCGTAAGGAAGAGGAGATGATCGATCCCTTCCACATCAAATACGCATACATGGGACAGGGGCTTTCCGGTACGAAGTCCAACTTCCTTATCAAGAACGCTCTTTAAAAAGCCCTTGGTGTCGATCAGACCCTTCATATACATATCAGCCTTGCCGTCATGAACCAGCTTTACAGCAGTGTGCGCAGCTTCTGTAACATCCTCTACGTTAATGATTTCAAAACCGCTAAGGTCAATATTAAGGGAAGAAGCGATGGATCTGATCTCGCTTTCATTTCCTACCAGGATCGCATCGGCGATCTTTCTGTCCTTAGCAACCTTAACAGCTTCCAGAACTGCGGAGTCCTGGGCTACCGCTACAGCAACCTTTTTGGTGCCGCATTCGTTTACTTTTGCAATCAAATCAGCAAATGTCTTACTCATTTTAATTCGATCTCCTTTCAAAGATGAAACACATCGTTAAAATAATAACACTGATTTCGACAAAAAGCAATAAATACGCGTTGACTTTTGGATTTGCATATGCTATAAAAGATACAAGAAAACTGTTGAAGAAGAGCAAGTACGTTAAGTGGATGGTTCATCACAGAGAGCGGCCGTATGGTGGAAGGCAGCGTGAACAGCTTAGGGGAATGGACTTCTGAGGGCGACTCAAACTGCGTAGGCAGCCAGAGGAGACGGAGAGGACACTTCGTTACCAAATCCAGCATATGATGGTATGCGTTGAGCGGATGCAGATAGTGCATCAAGCCGGGTGGCACCGCAGGAGATTACTCTTGTCCCAGCATTTGTTGGGGGAAGAGCTTTTTTTATTTCCAAAATCTTTTGAAAAAAGCTCTCCCCGGAAACCGTAAACCCAAAGGAATGGAGGAGAAAAAAATGAAAAAGAAAATCGTAGCAGTAGTAACAGCAGTGGCAATGACCGCAATGATGTTAGCAGGCTGTGGCAGCAGCGCCCAGCAGGAGAGCGGACAGACGCAGGAAACAGAAGAGGCTGTAGAGGATGCACAGGCACAGGAGCCTGCAGCAGATGCTTCCGGCGCAGTGTACAAGGTAGGGATCGTTCAGTATGTAGATGACGCTTCCTTAAACCAGATTGAAAAGGCCATTGAGGCAGAGCTTGACAAAAAGGCAGCAGAGCTTGGGGTAACCTTTGATTATAAGGATTATACCTTTAACGGACAGGCAGATTCCACCGTATTAAATCAGATTGCAGCAGATCTGGTAGCAGATAAGGTGGATGTGATCATTCCTATTGCAACTCCCGCAGCGCTGATCATGCAGAATGCAACAGAGGAAAATCAGATCCCGGTTGTCTTTTCCGCAGTATCTGATCCGGCAGGAGCAGGACTGGTAGCAAGCAATGACGCACCCGGAGCCAACATTACAGGAACCTCTGATGCCATTGATACCGACATGATCATGAAGATGATCCTTGCAGCAAATAAGGATGCAGCAAAGATCGGTCTTTTATACGATAAGAGCCAGGCGTCTTCCTTAGGCTCCATTGAGGATGCAAAGGCATTTTGCGACAGCAACGGTCTTTCCTATGTAGAAAAGACAGGTACCACCGCAGCAGAGATCCAGGCAGCAGCAGACGCCCTGGTTGCAGAGGGGGTTGACGCTGTGTTCACTCCTCAGGACAACACTGTCATGACAGCAGAGCTTTCCATCTTTGAGAAATTTACAGATGCAAAGATCCCTCATTATACCGGAGCAGACTCCTTTGCCCTGAACGGTGCGTTTATGGGATATGGCGTAAATTATACAGATCTTGGAACCGCTACCGCAGATATGGTCGTTGACATCCTGGTAAACGGTGCGGATCCGGCAGCAACCAAGGTACAGATCCTTGACAGAGGAATTGTAACCGTCAACACAGAAACCGCAGCAGCAGTAGGAATTGACTACAGCGTTTTTGCAGATATGTGTTCTTCCCTGGTGGAGACAACCACAGCAGAAGAATTTGAATAAGAAAGAGCTTTAACGGAGGAATTATGGGGTCCATTATTACATTATCGATCGTTCAGAGCGCACTAGAGCTTGGCTTTATCTATGCTCTTGTGGCGCTGGCACTGTTCATTTCATTTACCATCTTAAATATTGCAGATCTGTCCACGGATGGGTGTTTTACCCTTGGCTGTGCGGTCTGCGCCACGGTGACCATTGCAGGTCATCCCATACTGGGGCTTTTTGCAGCCATGGCGGCAGGCGTGTGCTCGGGCTTTGTAACGGCTTTTTTGCAGACCAAAATGGGAATTCAGTCGATCCTGGCAGGAATTATTGTGAACACAGGTCTTTATACGATCAATATTGCAGTGATGGGCTTCGCCTCCAACTTAAATCTGTTTAACTGTGAATCCGTATTTACCTGGGCAAAGGCAGCCATTGGAGGAAGCTGGTATAAGCTGATCGTTGCAGCTGTGATCGTGATCCTGATCGGCGTTCTGGTTTCCCTGTTTTTAAACACCAGGCTGGGACTTTCCATCCGTGCTACCGGAGACAATCCGGATATGGTGCGGGCTTCCAGTATCAATACCGGATTCATGATCACCATCGGTCTTTGCGTGGCCAATGCACTGACCGCCCTTTCAGGAGGGCTTCTGGCACAGTACCAGAAATCCTGTGACATTAACCTGGGCACCGGAATGGTGACCATTGCCCTTGCCAGCCTGATCATTGGGGAATCCCTGATCGGCAAGGGGGGAATGCTGAAGCGGATTTTGGGCGTAATTTTAGGAAGCTGTCTGTACCGTTTTATCGTAGCCATTGCCCTGAGGATGAACGTTCCTGCAGAGTGCCTGAAGTTAGTTTCTTCTATTATCGTAGCAGTTGCCATTGCGCTTCCTTACCTGAAAAAGAGATATTACTTTTCAAGGCAGAAGAAGGTGGCAAAACAGGAAAATCAGATCTATCTGGAACAGATCCGGGGAGACGGAAAAGGAGGTAACGCATAATGGCAGATTACAGCAGCTATATGCTGGTCATGAAAAATGTAAGCAAGACCTTTAATCCGGGAACCGTGAACGAAAAGTGTGCTTTGAAAAATCTGGATCTGACCCTGAAAAGAGGGGACTTTGCAACCATTGTAGGAAGCAACGGAGCAGGAAAATCCACCTTGTTTAATGCCATAACAGGCGCCTTTTTTGCAGATAAGGGCCTGATCATGCTTGACGGGGAAGACATTACCTATCAGAAGGAATACATCAGAAGCCGGGTGATCGGCCATTTGTTCCAGGATCCCCTTCGGGGAACGGCCCCCCATATGACCATTGAGGAGAACATGGCTCTTGCCTATCTGCGTGCATCTACATCCAGAAATGCCTATTTCAGCAGGGTAGGCAGCGCAGACAAGAAGAAGTTCCGGGAGCAGCTTTCCCTTCTTGATATGGGACTTGAGGATCGCATGAAGCAGCCGGTAGGTCTTTTGTCCGGAGGACAGAGGCAGGCTCTTACTCTTTTGATGGCTACCATGGTGACGCCAAAGATCCTGCTTTTGGATGAGCATACGGCGGCGCTGGATCCGGCAACCGCAGAGAAGGTGCTCGAGCTTACCAGAAAGATCGTCAGTGAAAGACAGATCACCTGTCTGATGGTTACCCATAACATGAACCAGGCGCTGACGCTTGGGAACCGTACCCTGATGATGGACAGCGGAAACATCGTTCTGGACGTTTGCGGCAGTGAGCGCAGCAGCATGACGGTAGATGATCTGTTAGAGCAGTTTGCGAAGCAGGCTGGAAAAGAAATGAACAACGACAGAATTCTTTTTTCCAAGGTGCAATAGAGGCGTATCCTGCGAATATTTAACAAAACTATAATATTTGAAGAGTTGAATAAAAACCGTAAATCTGATACAATAAGGTTTGCGGTTTTATTTTTTTACGCATTTCTTGGACAGACATGGATGGCCTTATGGGCTGATTGCCCGGGATAAGGCTGTCTGCTTAGTAAACATCATATAAGAGGAAACAGGCATATGAATTTTATTCAAAAGGTATTTGGTACACATAGTGAACGGGAGCTGAAAAGGATCGAAGGGCTGGTTGACCAGATCGAGGAGCTTCGTCCTTCCATGCAGGCTCTTTCTGACGCAGAGCTGACAGCAAAGACTGATGAGTTTAAAAAGAGACTTGCCGCAGGGGAAACCCTGGATGATCTTTTGCCGGAAGCATTTGCAGTAGTAAGGGAAGCGGCCAAGAGAGTTCTCAATATGGAGCATTACCGGGTACAGCTCATCGGTGGAATCATCCTGCACCAGGGACGTATTGCAGAAATGAAAACCGGTGAAGGTAAGACTCTGGTATCTACGCTTCCTGCTTATCTGAATGCGCTGGAGGGGAAAGGGGTACATATCGTTACCGTCAACGATTACCTGGCAAAGCGTGATGCAGAGTGGATGGGCGAGGTACACAAATTCCTGGGACTTTCTGTGGGCGTGGTATTAAACAGCATGAAGGCAGAGGAGCGCAGGGAGGCTTATGCCTGTGACATTACCTATGTGACCAACAATGAGCTTGGTTTTGATTATCTGCGTGACAACATGGTAATTTACAAGGCGCAGCTTGTACTGCGTGATCTTCATTACGCCATCATTGACGAGGTGGACTCCGTCCTGATCGATGAAGCCAGAACGCCTCTTATCATTTCCGGTCAAAGTGGAAAATCCACGAAGCTTTACGAAGTGTGTGACGTGCTTGCCAAGCAGATGAAGCGCGGCGAGGATATGGAGGATCTTTCCAAAATGGACGCCATTATGGGCGTGGAAAGAGAAGAGACCGGCGACTTTATTGTAAATGAGAAGGACAAGATCGTAAATCTGACGGCACAGGGTGTTGAGAAGGTAGAGAAATTCTTCCAGATCGAGAACCTTGCCGATCCTGAAAATATTGAGATCCAGCATAATATTATTCTGGCGCTGCGCGCCAACAATCTGATGTTCCGGGATCAGGATTATGTGGTAAAGGACGACCAGGTACTGATCGTGGATGAGTTTACCGGACGTATCATGCCGGGAAGACGCTATTCCGACGGACTTCATCAGGCCATCGAGGCCAAGGAGCATGTGAAGGTAAAGAGGGAGAGCAAGACTCTTGCAACCATCACCTTCCAGAACTTCTTTAATAAATTTGACAAAAAGGCAGGTATGACCGGTACGGCTCTTACAGAGGAAAAGGAATTCCGCGAGATCTATGGAATGGATGTTGTGGAGATCCCTACGAACAGACCTGTCATCCGTAAGGATCTGCATGATGCAGTATACAAGACCAAGAAGGAAAAGCTGGCAGCCATTGTGGAAGCGGTTCAGCAGGCCCATGCAAAGGGACAGCCGGTTCTGGTAGGTACCATTACCATCGAGGCCTCAGAGGAGATCAGCCGTCTGCTTTCCAAGGTGGGGATCCAGCATAAGGTGCTGAATGCAAAATTCCATGAGCTGGAGGCAGAGATCGTTGCAGATGCCGGCATTCACGGTGCAGTTACCATTGCAACCAACATGGCGGGCCGTGGTACGGATATCAAGCTGGATGACGCAGCCAAGGAAGCAGGAGGATTAAAGATCATCGGTACAGAGCGTCATGAGTCAAGACGTATTGACAATCAGCTCCGCGGACGTTCCGGACGTCAGGGAGATCCCGGTGAGTCGAAGTTCTACATTTCCCTGGAAGATGATCTGATGCGGCTGTTTGGTTCCGAACGTCTGATCAATATGTTTAACGCCCTTGGAATTCCGGAAGGACAGGAGATCGAGCATAAGGCTTTGACAAACGCTATTGAATCGGCCCAGAAGAAGATCGAAAGCAATAACTTTGGCATCAGAAAGAACCTGCTGGAATACGATCAGGTAATGAATGAACAGAGAGAGATCATATACGAGGAGCGCCGCCGGGTACTGAACGGGGAAAGCATGCGTGACGTGATCTATAAGATGATCACGGATATTGCTGAAAATGCAGTAGATATTGTGATCGGGGATGATACGGATTATGATGAGTGGAACCTGGAAGAGCTGAATTCCCTGCTGCTTCCCACCATTCCCTTAAAGCCTGTGAACAGAGGGCGGATCAATACGCCTAAGAAGAACGCTTTAAAGCAGCAGCTGAAGGAAGAGGCGGTTAAGCTTTACGAGGCAAAGGAAGCAGAATTCCCGGAGCCGGAAGCAATCAGGGAATTAGAGCGTGTGATCCTGCTTAAGGTGATCGACCGCAAGTGGATGGATCATATTGACGATATGGAACAGCTCAGACAGGGCGTAGGCCTTCAGGCTTATGGACAGAGGGATCCGCTGGTAGAATACAAGCTCAGCGGCTACGAAATGTTTGATGAGATGACCCAGAACATCCGGGAAGAGACGGTAAGGCTGCTGTTCCATGTAAGGGTAGAGCAGAAAGTAGAGAGAGAACAGGTTGCCAAGGTGACCGGTACCAATAAGGACGATTCCGCAGTGAAGGCTCCTGTAAAGAGAGAAAAGGCAAAGATCTATCCAAACGATCCCTGCCCCTGCGGAAGCGGGAAAAAGTATAAACAGTGCTGCGGCAGAAAGTAGCGCCTGCTAAATTAAAAAAAGAAAGAGGTGACGCAAGGTGGTAGAACTAGACCAGATGAAGCTTGAGCTTCAGACCTACAAAAGCCCTTTAGCGGAAGTGAGGGATTCACTTTGACTTAGCAAATAAGTCAAAGAAGATCGAAGAGCTGGAAAGAGAAATGGAGGCTCCCGGTTTCTGGGATGATCCGGATATCTCTAACCAGAAGATGAAGGAACTGAAAAACCTGAAGGATATTGTAGATACCATAAACGGGCTGGAAAGCCAGTATGAGGATATCGAAACCTTAATTGAAATGGGAAATGAAGAGGAGGATGCACAGCTTGCTGCAGACATCCGGCAGGAGCTTGATGATTTCATTTCCAAATATGAGGATATCAGGATCAGTACCCTTTTGTCAGAAGAATATGACAGCGACAATGCGATTTTAAAGCTGAATGCAGGAGCAGGCGGAACAGAAAGCTGCGACTGGTGTTCCATGCTGTACCGTATGTACACCAGATGGGCAGAAAGAAAGGGCTTTTCTGTGGAAGTGCTGGACTATCTGGATGGAGATGAGGCCGGGATCAAGTCGGTTACCTTCCAGGTGAATGGAACCAATGCCTATGGCTATCTGAAATCAGAAAAGGGCGTTCACAGACTGGTGCGTATTTCTCCCTTTAATGCTCAGGGAAAACGACAGACCTCCTTTGTATCCCTGGATGTTATGCCGGATATAGAAGAGGATGTGGATGTAGAGATCAATGATGATGACCTGCGCATCGATACTTACCGAAGCAGCGGCGCAGGAGGCCAGCATATCAATAAGACCTCATCTGCGATCCGTATTACCCATATTCCTACAAGGATCGTGGTGCAGTGCCAGAATGAGCGTTCACAGTTCCAGAATAAGGATAAGGCCATGCAGATGCTGAAAGCAAAGCTCTATATGCTCAAGAAGGAAGCAAATGCGGAAAAGCTCTCCGACATCCGGGGAGAGGTAAAGGAGATCGGCTGGGGAAACCAGATCCGTTCTTACGTTATGCAGCCGTACACGCTGGTGAAGGATCACCGGACGAATGCCGAGACCGGAAATGTAGATGCGGTGTTAGACGGGGCGCTTGATCCCTTTATCAATGCTTATTTAAAATGGATTAATACAAGTGAGCCATCAGAAAACTGATGGCTCATTTTTATCGTGGGGATTGTTTTTTGATCAGATCAAGATAAAAGCCTGCGTTTACGGCCTGCATATAGGGAGATACCCACAGAAAGCCTACGCAGCAGGAGAAAAGACCAAGAAGCATCAGGGGGAGAAAGGAAAGTCTGATATAAAACAGTCTTCCTTTATGTCCCTTCATCAACTGCATGCTCATCTTTAAAAGCTCTCCCGCAGTATAATCGGGAAAATCCAGCATCAGATAGTAGCACTGGGAAAAGACCAGGGAAGCATATACCAGGATCACAAGGCCTATCACCAGGAAAATCGCATAGAGCAGAAACAGACCGCCGCTTCCGGAGGGAAGGGTGGTGCTTACAGATGAGCCTACAAGGGCGGTGGTGTCCAGAAAGCATGCTGCCAGGGATGCCGGAAGCATGGCAAGGGTGGAAATGCCTGCCAGCACAGCCTGAAGCTTTATCACTTTTATGGGATCGTTTTTAAAGCAGAAAAACAGATCGCTGATCCTGGGCTTTTGGTTGCAGGAGACCTTTAAATAAAGAAAGGCTTCCCCCGCAGAAAACAAACCGCTGTAAAGACTGATCAGAAAGGTCACAGCACTGCTTAAGATCACAAAGAAAGGGGTGCTCTGCCCAAACAGCAGCGTACACATGAACTGAAGAGGCTCCGTGCAGAGAAGCTGTAATAAAAGGGCGCCAATCAGCACGCCGTATTTGCCGAATAATTGTCCCTTGGCCTGAGCTTTTAAGCTGGTTGAGGATAAATAGTGTTCCATATTGCTAAAACTCCTGTTGTAAAAAATAGAATGTCTGAGGCAGGATCAAACTGCCAGATCCAGATTTTGTCCGATCAGGGATGCGGCATCCAGAGCCTTTTTGTTCTGGACATAGGGATTGCTCTCATCAGAGTACTGGATCCGGGTAGAGGTGGTGCCGCCGGATACATAGCTGGTGCCGCATTCAGGGCAGATAGCGGTTTTCAGGGTGACAGAGGCAGAAAGCACCTTGCCGCCCGCCTTTGCGGCCTTGGTATAAGCGTTGCTTACATGCTCCTGCTCATGGGCCCGAACCTTGGAAGCAGAAGCTTTTGGCGAAATATGGGATGCCGATTTAAAGGACACCATTTCGTCGGAGCCGTCCTGATATTTGCGGTTTTTGCAGGTCTCACACTGGGCAGGGGAGGATTTCCGGCCGGGAGAAACCTCAGTGGATTCTCCGGGATTTACCACTGCCTTTGAGGGCTGGGAAGAGAATGGCTGTACGCCGCTTCCGTATCCCCCTGCAAAAGGATTATTGTAAATAGAAGTTCCGATCGTCAGATTACTCATGAGCGCCTCACTTTCTGCTGCATAAGCTATTTGTTCAAAAGATCCGCATATTCCCGCATGATCTCTTCATAGGAGGTGCCGAGAATGTCCTCCGGATCAAGGCCCGTCTGCGATTCAAGCTGCTGATCCACCTGCTGTCCAAAACGGATCAGGGTATCCCGGCTGCTGGAAAGGATCACGCCCACTAAAGCGCTGATCATAGCAGAAACAAGAATGATCCCGGCAATGCTGATGCCGATTCCGGCCTTGGCAGTTCCCAGCATCTTTTTGCCATAGCCCTTAGACAGAATGGCAAAGATAATCGCAAGGCTTCCCAGCACAAAGGGAAGGTATACGGTAAAAATAGTTCCCACACACCCGATCCCCAGTATCAGGGAAACGATCGCCATGGTGTTTCCGGGGTTTGGAAAGCTGCCGGAGCGATAGGGGCTTTGTGGGTTTTGCATATCGGATGAATGATAATTTTGTTTGCTGTCCATAACACACTCTCTTGTCCTATAATCTCACTTCTATAGTAACACGTTCCTAAAGTGGTGACAACATCATAATTGCCGGAAAAGCCTTTCCTTCCTGTTCACGGCAAAATCCTTTCTTGAAAAAAATTCCTTCTTTCGTTATGATAAGATGAGCGGGGGAAAATAAGGAAGAATAAATTTTTCACGCGCAAATTTGCACCTGCGGCCTAAGGCCTGCAGGGTTTGGAAGGACATGGTGATAAAGATGGATATCATGAAAACTCTGAAAGAAGAGTTAAAGGTAGAAAAGTGGCAGGTAGAGGCTGCTGTAAAGCTGATCGACGAGGGAAATACCATCCCTTTCATTTCAAGATACCGGAAGGAGGCTACCGGGTCGTTAAATGACGAGCAGCTCCGTAATCTCCACGAAAGGCTCACCTATCTGCGCAATCTGGAGGAAAAGAAGGAGCAGGTGCTCGGAAGCATTGAGGAGCAGGGGAAGCTGACGCCGGAGCTAAAAGAAAAGATCCTGGCAGCAGAAACCTTAGTGGTCGTGGAGGATCTTTATCGTCCCTACAGGCCCAAAAGGAAAACGAGAGCCAGCGTTGCAAAGGAAAAGGGACTTGCACCTCTTGCAGATTATGTGCTGATGCAGAATGCTGCCGCACCCTTAGAGCAGGAAGCAGCAAACTATATAAGTGAGGAAAAGGAAGTAAAAAGTGAAAAGGACGCTCTTGCAGGGGCCATGGACATTATTGCGGAGATGATTTCCGATGAAGCGGATTATCGTATTTATATCCGTAAGATCACCATGGAGGAAGGCATTCTCTCAAGTACGGCCAAGGATGAGAAGGCCCAGAGCGTCTATGAGATGTATTACAATTATGAGGAGCCGGTAAAAAAGGCGGCAGGACACCGGATCCTGGCTTTGAACAGAGGGGAAGAAGAAAAGTTCCTGACAGTGAAGATCCTTGCGCCGGAGGAACGTATTTTGCAGTATCTGGCAAAAAAGGTGATCACCAGTGAAAATGAGTATACAACGCCGGTTCTTACGGAGGTGATCCGGGACGCCTATGAAAGACTGATCGCCCCTGCCATTGAGAGAGAGATCCGAAGCGAGCTGACGGAAAAGGCCGAGGATGGAGCTATCTCTGTTTTTGGCAAGAATTTGGAGCAGCTTCTGATGCAGCCTCCTATTGCAGGAAAGGTGGTGCTGGGCTGGGATCCGGCATTCCGTACAGGCTGTAAGCTTGCAGTGGTAGATCCCACAGGAAAGGTGTTAGACACCAAGGTGATCTATCCCACGGCCCCTCAAAATAAGGTGACGGAAGCCAAGGCAGAGTTAAAGCGCCTGATCAAAAAATACGGAGTATCCCTGATCAGCGTGGGAAACGGAACGGCATCCAGAGAATCGGAGCAGGTGATCGTGGAGCTGATCCGGGAATTAGACACACCGGTTCAGTATGTGATCGTCAGCGAAGCGGGAGCTTCCGTTTACTCCGCAAGCAAGCTTGCCACAGAGGAGTTTCCTAATTTTGACGTAGGACAGCGAAGCGCAGCGTCTATTGCCAGAAGACTGCAGGATCCTCTTGCGGAGCTGGTGAAGATCGATCCCAAATCCATCGGCGTGGGGCAGTATCAGCATGACATGAACCAGAAAAAGCTTGGAGAGGCTTTGGAGGGCGTAGTGGAGGACTGCGTTAATAAAGTGGGGGTTGACCTGAATACGGCTTCAGCTTCCCTGCTGGAATATATTTCGGGAATTTCCAAGACCATTGCAAAAAATATTGTGGATTACCGGGAACAGAACGGACGGTTTCAAAACCGCGCCCAGCTTTTGAAGGTGCCAAAGCTGGGGCCTAAGGCTTACGAACAGTGTGCGGGCTTTCTTAGGATCCTTGACGGGGATAATCCCCTGGATAATACCAGCGTGCATCCGGAATCCTATGAGGCTGCCGGAAAGCTTCTGGAAAAGCTGGGGCTTACCATGGAGGATGTGAAAAAGGCGCAGAAGCTGGCAGCAAAGACAAAGGCGGCAGAAAAGCCGGCCCAGAAGGCGCCGGAGCGCAGAGAGCAAAGAGGCGGCAGGCAGAAGGTTGTGATCCGCAACACAAATACAGCCATGGGGAAGGCCCTTGCAGCCGCTATGGGCGGCATGACCATGGCCTTAGACCCTGAGGAAAACAAAGCAGCTTCCAGGGAAGGAACGAAAGCGCAGGAAAGAGAAGCTGTTTTATCCGGCAACCTGGAAAGAAAGATCAAGGATAAGCCCCTTCTTGCCAAGGAACTGGGAATTGGAGAGATCACCCTTACGGATATTTTAAAGGAGCTGGAAAAGCCCTCCAGGGATCCAAGAGAAAGCATGCCGGCGCCGATCCTGCGCAGCGATGTAATGGATATGAAGGATCTAAAGCCCGGTATGATCTTAAAGGGTACGGTCCGCAACGTCATTGATTTCGGGGTATTTGTGGATATCGGCGTTCATCAGGACGGACTGGTACATATTTCGCAGATCACGGATCGGTTTATAAAGCATCCCTTAGAGGCGGTCAGCGTAGGGGATATTGTGGAAGTCCAGGTGCTTTCCGTGGACGTGCAAAAGAAGAGGATCAGCCTGACCATGCGGATCGGACAGGAACAGCAGAAAAAGTCCTAAAGAAAAAACAAAATTTGCCTCCTGAGGCTGCAGGCTTTGCCGGGTGTGGCGCTGCCAGCAGTTTCAGGAGGTTTTTTTAGAGAATATTTATATTCTTTTACATTACGTTAATTGCTTTATGAAAAAAAATGAAGTAGGATAAAAAATAACATGGAAATCAGAATAAAAGAAAAGAGTGAAAGCAGATGAAGGAAAAATTTTACCGTTTTATGCAGGGCAGATATGGAAACGACCAGCTGAACAGGTTTTTAATGGTGCTTGTGATGATCAGCCTTTTGATCTCCCTGTTTGGAGTAAGGCCGTTTTATCTGGTGGGGATCGCCATTTTAGTATGGTCCTACTTTCGGATGTTCTCCCGCAACATTTATAAGAGACAGGCGGAAAATTCCGTTTATCTGCGTTATGAATATAAGGTAAGACAGAAATTTGCCGGATGGAAGAAGGCGGCAAAGCAGCGTAAGACCCATCATATTTACAAGTGTCCATCCTGTAAGCAGAAGATCAGGATCCCAAGGGGAAAGGGAAAGATCGAGATCAGATGTCCCAAATGCGGACAGACCTTTATCAGAAGAAGTTAGGCGGAAAAAGGAATGTTTGGATATATTATCATCAATAAAGGAGAAATGAAATTTAAAGAGTTTGATATTTATCACTCTTATTACTGCGGCTTGTGCCAGGCGCTGAAAAAGAATTACGGAAAGCTGGGGCAGATCAGCCTTTCTTATGACATGACCTTTCTGGTCATGCTGCTCAGCAGCCTTTATGAGCCTGACACAGAGCTTGCACAGGTAAAGTGCATTGCCCATCCCTTTGAAAAGCATCTGGTCAGGAAAAATGTGTTTTCCGACTACGGCGCTGACATGAACATTCTTTTTACTTACTATAAATGTAAGGATGACTGGGAGGATGAGCGAAAGGCTGCCAGTCTTTGCTATGAAAAGCTGCTGAAGGGAGCTTATGCAAGGATCCATGAAAAGTATAGTGAAAAAAGCCGCAGGATCAGCAGTCTGATGAGGCAGCTTTCACAGGAGGAAAAGAAAAATAACCAGGATGTGGATTTTATGGCCGGCCTTTTTGGAGAGGTCATGGGAGAGATCATGGCATGCCGCGAGGATGAATGGCAGGAAAGCCTGAGAACTATGGGATTTTTCCTGGGGAAATTTATTTATCTTATGGATGCCTATGAGGATGTGGAGGAGGATATGGAAAAGGGCAGATATAATCCCCTGATCCGTAAATTTTCAGATCCTGATTTTGAAGAAGAAATGAAAACTATTTTAACGATGATGATGGCGGGATGCTGCAAGGAGTTTGAAAAGCTTCCCATTCTTGAGAATGCGGAGATCCTTCGCAATATTCTGTATTCCGGCGTCTGGTACCGCTACGAGATGGTGAGCCAGAAACGCAGAAAGGGGAACTGAAAGAGCCATGCGTGACCCATATGATGTTTTAGGCGTTTCCAGAAACGCGACAGAAGAGGAAATTAAAAAGGCATATAAGGCCCTGAGCAGAAAATACCATCCGGATGCCAACATCAATAATCCCAATAAGGAAGAGGCAGAAGAAAAATTTAAGGAGATCCAGCAGGCATATCAGCAGATCATGAAAGCCAGATCGGAGGGCTACAGCTACGGAGGCGGTTCTTATGGAGGCGGTTCCTATGGAGGCAGCTCTTACGGGGGCGGTTCCGGAAGCTCATCGGATTATGGGCCTTTTGGCGGTTTTGCCGGCTGGGATTTTTCGGGGGCTTATGGAAGCACCGGTGCAGGCTACGAGGAGGACAACCATTTAAGGGCGGCAGGCAACTATGTGCGAAACGGTTATTATAAAGAGGCCCGCACGGTTTTGGATGGAATGGAGGAGAGCCAGAAAAGCGCCAGATGGTATTATTACAGCGCCCTTGCCCATGCAGGACTTGGAAATCAGGTATCGGCCTTAGAGCATGCAAGAAGGGCAGCGGCAATGGAGCCCGGAAACAGTGATTACAGCAATCTGGCTTATCAGTTTGAGAACGGAGGTTCCTGGTACCGGCAGAAACAGTATACTTACGGGCAGCCCTATACAGGTGGGAACGGTCTTTGCTTAAAGCTCTGCATTGCCAATCTGATCTGTAATCTCTGTTGCGGAGGCGGAGGTCTTTGCTGTGGAGGAAGCCCTTATTACCGCTATTAGGATCTTACGTTACGAGGAGGGAACAAAATGCGCGCAATCTTAAATGAACAGAGACTGGTGATGGGAACCTGTTATTACCCGGAGCACTGGCCTAAGGAAATGTGGCGGGAGGATCTTTTAAGGATGCTGGAATGCGGCATTGAAGTGATCCGCATTGCAGAGTTTTCGTGGAGTAAGGTAGAGCCTGCGGAAGGGAACTTTACCTTTGATTTCTGGGATGATTTCCTGGATCTTTCCGAGAAACTGGGAATGAAGGTGATCTTTTGTACTCCCACGGCAACGCCTCCGGCATGGCTGACGGAAAAATATCCGGAGGTGCTCAATGCGGATATTCAGGGAAATCTGTACCGCCATGGAACCAGAAGGCATTACAATTATAATTCTCCCAAGTATCGGGAGCTTTGCGCCCGGATCACCGAAAAATTTGCATCCCACTATGGGTCCAGGAAGAATATCATTGGCTGGCAGATCGACAATGAGCTTAACTGTGAAAAGGATGTTTTTTATTCAGAAAGTGATACAAAGGCCTTCCGTCTTTTCCTCAGGGAAAAGTACGGGGATCTGGACGCTTTAAACAAGGCCTGGGGAACGGTGTTCTGGAACCAGACCTACACCGATTTTGAGGAAATCTTTGTCCCCAGATACACCTACAGCAATTCGGTCAATCCTCATCAGGTGCTGGATTATATCCGCTTTATTTCGGCAAGTGTGAGAAGCTTTGCCAAAATGCAAAGCGATATTTTAAGGATTTACTGTAAGAAGGATGACTTTATAACCACCAACGGGCTGTTTGCCCATATTGACAATCATCAGCTGACCAGGGAAAGTCTTGATTTTTACACCTATGATTCCTATCCTGATTTTGCATTCTGCCTGGATATGTATACGGATAAGCCTGGAGAATTAAGAGACCGCAAGTGGAGCAGGAATTTAAGCGAGATCCGGGCTATTTCCCCGATCTTTGGGATCATGGAGCAGCAGTCAGGAGCCTGCGGCTGGAACACAAGACTGGAAGCGCCCACACCAAGACCGGGACAGATCACGCTGTGGACCATGCAGTCCATTGCCCATGGCGCCGACTATATCAGTTATTTCAGGTGGAGAACCTGTACCTTTGGTACGGAAATGTACTGGCATGGGATCCTGGACTATTCCGGAAGGGAGAACAGGAGACTGGCAGAGATCAGGGCGATCCATGAGAAAATGGAAAAGCTTTCGGAAGTGGCGGGGGCACAGTATGAAGCCAAAGTGGGAATTCTGAAGGACTATGACAATATCTGGGATGCAGAGATCGATAACTGGCACAGAAGAGTGGACAGCGTAAGCCAGAAGGCGCTTTATGCGGCTGCCCAGAAGACCCATACTCCTTTAGATTATGTGTACCTTACAGAGGAACAGGGGATCAAGGAGCTTCAAAAATATCAGGTTCTATTTTATCCCCATGCAACGATCATGACAAAGGAGCGGGCCGCCCTCTTAGAGCAGTATGTGAAGGAAGGGGGAACTCTGGTTATAGGATGCCGCAGCGGGTACAAGGATGAAAACGGCCACTGCGTGACGGACAGGCTTCCGGCGCTGCTTGCTGAGGTTACGGGAACGGATATTCCCGAGTACTCCCTGATTTCCCCGGATGCCGGGCAGGTCATGGTGGACTGGGACGGAGATCGGTTCGAGGCCAGTGTATTTACGGATCTGCTTGCCCCGGAGGATAAGAATGCTAAGGTTGTGGGAAGCTATGCAACAGGGGATGATGCCGGATGGCCGGCGTTAATCTGTCATCCCTATGGAAAGGGCAGGGCTTACTATTATGGAAGCGCATTTAAGGAGGAAGCGGCAGCCCTGTTTATGGAAAAGCTGGGAGTAAAAGAGCCTTACAGGGAGCTTGTGACTTTGCCGGAGAGCTGCGAGATCGCCGTCCGCAAAAAGGGAAACGACTGCTATGTATTTTTGCTTAATTATGACAGAAAGCCTCAGAAGATCATACTTCACCGGGAATGCAGGAACCTGTATACGGACGAGCTGTGCGTTGGGGAGATCCTTTTAGGCAGGTACGAGACGCTGGTCATTAAGGTGACAGAGGAAAAATAAGGACTTGCGTTTGAAAAACAAACGTGTTATGGTATGTATGCAAATCAAATAAGAAAAAGTTCTTCGGGGCAGGGTGCAATTCCCTACCGGCGGTAAAGTCCGCGACCTGCAGGGTTCCGTTTTTAAGAGCGCTGCGGCTGATTTGGTGAAATTCCAAAACCGACAGTAAAGTCTGGATGAGAGAAGAAGCGGCAAATAGAAAAATAAGAGTTTTCTGTTTTATGCAGAGCTTTTATTTGATATTTATGAGCACATGCCCCGGATCAGACAGGATCCGGGGCTTTTTTCTGGGAACTTTTTCCGAAAATATCAAAAGGAGGAGTTTTATATGAATCATGGTTTGTGGACAAGTGTAATGGATAATGTAGTGTTTGTGGCGGTGTCTGTGCTGATTGCAGCGGCTCTTTTTCTGATCGCATATGTCTCAGAGAAGGCCCTTTACAAACGGCATGGGATCACAGAAAGGATCCTGACAACGAGGAAGATCGCAGTGATCGGTGTGTTTTCTGCGATTTCCGCAGTGCTCATGCTCTTTGAGTTCCCGGTTCCGTTTGCACCGCCCTTTTACGAGCTGGATTTCAGCGAGATCCCGGCGCTGATCGGCGCTTTTGCCTTTGGCCCGGTGGCCGGTGTGATGATCGAATTCTGCAAGATCCTGTTAAAGCTTCTGATGAAGGGAACCAGCACGGCCTTTGTGGGAGATCTTGCCAATTTTGTGGTGGGATGCAGCTTTATCCTGCCAGCATCCATTCTTTACCTGATCAAAAAGACCAAGAAAAGCGCCATGCTTTCCTGCCTGGTGGGTACGGTGGTCATGATCCTGTTTGGCACCATTTTTAATGCGGTATACCTGCTCCCTACCTTTGCGGCTCTCTATGGCATGCCCCTAGACGCCATTGTGGCCATGGGAACGGAAATCAATGGAAACATTCACAGCGTGACAACCCTGGTGATCTTTGCGGTAGCGCCGCTGAACCTGCTGAAGGGAGCCAGCGTTTCTGTGATCACCATGCTGGTATATAAGCAGCTTAGCCCCATCTTAAAAGCAGGCGCGGTAAAGAAAAAGATTTGAAATTTGAAGCAAATTCGGGTATAATAACTGTCAGTGAGTAACCGGAAAGGTGTAAGTCCAACTTTGGACTTACACCTTTTTTGTGTCAGAAAAAAGGCGCAGTTTTTAAGCTTCCCTGCATATTGCAGAGGAATAAAGGAGGAGAAAATGGAACAGAATCACCAGTCTTATTTAGCAACGGAGGGGATCGGAAAGCTGATGGGCAAATATGCGGTCCCCTGTATTATTTCCCTTTTAGTGGGAGCTCTTTACAATATCGTTGACCAGGTTTTTATTGCCAACGCACAGGAGCTTGGATCTTATGGAAATGCGGCCAATACCGCCATATTTCCGCTTACGGTGATCGCGCTTGCCATAGCGGTCATGATCGGCGACGGATGCTGCGCGTTTGTAAGTCTGAGCCTGGGAAAGGGAGAACGGGAAAATGCAGGGAAAAGTGTGGGAAATGCGATCCTGCTGACCCTTCTTTCCGGCGTTTTCCTGACAGGGCTTTATCTGCTCTTTGCAGATCAGCTTATTGCCATGTTTGGAGGAACCGTTAACGAGGAAACTTTTCAGCATGCAAGGGAGTACTTTTTCTGGATCACGACGGGAATTTTGTTTTATATGTTTGGGCAGGCAATGAACCCGGTGATCAGAGCAGATGGAAATCCCAGGTTTGCCATGTTCTCCACCCTGGCAGGAGCGATTGTAAATGTGGTGCTGGATCCGCTTTTTATCTTTGGCTTTCGCTGGGGAATGAGGGGAGCTGCCATTGCCACTGTGATCGGGCAGATCCTGACGGCTGTGCTTGCCGTCTGGTATCTTTGTCATATGAAGACGATAAAGCTTTCCAAAGAGGATTTCCGTTTTTCAAGGGAAGTGATTGCCAGAACGCTTACCCTTGGTATTTGCAGCTTTCTGTCACAGATCTCTCTGGTGGCGGCCATGGCTGCCATTAACAATATGATCCGTAAATATGGCGCAAGGGATGAGATTTTCGGGCAGACCCAGTATGCCCAGATCCCTATGGCCGTAGTGGGGATCGTAATGAAGTTTTTCCAGATCGTGATTTCGATTGTGGTAGGCATGGCAGCAGGATGTATTCCCATTGTGGGCTTTAATATGGGAGCAGGGCAGAAAAGGCGGGTAAGAGAGCTGTTTACCAGACTTCTGCTTGCCGAAGCGGCAGTAGGGGCCGTGGCATTTCTGATCGCAGAGCTTTTGCCGGGACAGATCATGTGGATTTTCGGAGCGGCCAATGAGAGCGTTTACTATATGGAATTTGCTCAAAAAGCGTTTCGCATTTATCTTTGTATGATCATTCTTGCCTGTGTGAATAAAGCAACCTTTATCTTTTTACAGGCCATGGGAAAGGCGCTTGCCTCCACCATGCTTTCCATGGTCAGGGAAATCGTATTTGGAGTAGGCTTTGCCCTGGCGCTGCCCCTGTTTTTTGGACTGGATGGAGTACTTTATTCCATGCCGGTATCCGATGCGCTGACCTTTGTGATCGCAGGGATCCTGATCAAAAAGACCTATCAGGAATTATCCGCCATGCCGATAAATAAAGCGGATACATAAAAAATAAGGTAAGGCGCAAAAAGGAACGGAAGATGATCACTACAATTTTATGGGATGTTGACGGTACGCTGCTTAATTTTCTGGCAGCAGAAAAAGCAGCAATCAGAAGCCTGTTTGAGGAATATCATCTGGGAGTATGCTCGGATGAGATGCTTAAACGCTATTCTTCGATCAATAAAAATTACTGGGAGATGCTGGAACGGGGAGAAATTGAGAAAAAGGCTCTTTTGGTGGGGAGATTTCGGGATTTCTTTGAAAAGGAAGGAATAGACAGCTCTCTTGCAGCAGAATTTAACGAAAAGTACCAGCTCCGGCTGGGAGATACGATCGTATATTGTGACGACAGTCTTGAGATCGTAAAATCCCTGCGGGGAAAGGTAAAGCAATATGTGGTTTCTAACGGAACTGTGATCGCCCAGACAAAGAAGCTGCGGCTTTCCGGGCTTGGAGAGCTGATGGATGGGATCTTTTTATCGGAAGAGCTTGGAGTGGAAAAACCAAGTGTAAGATTTTTTGATCAGGTATTTGCTAAGATTGGGCCTGTTGACCGATCAGAAGTAATGATCGTAGGGGACTCCCTGACAGGTGACATCCGGGGAGGAAACAACGCAGGGATCCTTACCTGCTGGTATAATCCGGAAGGAACGGCAGCAAAGGAAGCGGTCAGAATTGATCATGAGATAAGGGATCTCCATGAGGTGTATGGGCTTTTGAAGTAGAACAGCCACAGCAGTTATCAAACTAGTGCTAACAAAAATTTTAAGAAATTTATAAATCATTTCGATACATAGCAGTTTATCTGTGGTAAAATAATAAACAAGAAGCCATTTCTTATATTCAATTATTCAATAACTATTCAAAATCATTTCTTATTGTCAAAACCATGTATGGAACATTTCCCAAAGGAAAAATGGCAAGGGAATGTCCTATCCGGCTTTCTCTTGCGAAAAACAAAAAGAGAAAGCGAGGAGTAAATGGATTTACAAGAGAAAGTAAAAAGAGTACAGGAATTCCGTCTGATCGATGACGTGTTCTTTGAAGTGTTTGCAGAGGATATTCCGGCCTGCCAGGAGATCATTAGGACGATCCTGGAAGACCCGGAGCTGATCGTGCATGATGTGATCGTCCAGAGCAGCAGGCGGAACCTTTATGGGAGATCCGTAAGATTGGACGCCCTGTGCGGCCTGGGAGACGGAACAAAGTGTAACATAGAGGTGCAAAGATCCGACCGGGACGACCACCTAAAGAGGGCAAGGTTTAATGCCTCCAGCATTACGGTAAGAGAGTCGGGACCGGGAGAACGGTTTGAGGATATTCTGGAACTGTATATCATATATATTTCGGAATTTGACTTTCTTAAAGGAGGACTTACCACCTATCATATCGATAAGGTGATCCGGGAAAACGGAGAGGTAGTGGATGACGGTCTGCATGAGATTTTTGTCAATACAGCCGTGGATGATGGGAGCAGCATAGCAGGACTGATGTCCTGCTTTACCAGAAAAGAAGTAACAAACCGGGAGTTCCCGGCAGTGACCAGGAGATTTCAGGAGTTAAAGAGCGAGGGAGGTGCAGACGCTGTGTGTGAGATTATGGAGAGGTATCTGAAAGAAGGAAGGCTGGAAGCGCAAAGGGAAGAAAGAATTAGGGCGATACAAAATATGATTGATCTGGAAATTCCCAAGGAAAAAATTTTAAAGAAATATTCCCCGGAAGAATATCAGGAGGCAGAAGCCCTTCTGATGGCAACAGTATAGAGAAAATAAACAATCCCCAAAGGCAATGCGCCTTTGGGGATTTTAATCTATATCGGATAGAACCGGACAGTCCTTCTAGTTTCTGGTAATCCGTATCTGGAGATTGGGATTAGCGTCCGCATATTCTGTGATGTAAGAAGATACTTCTTCTACGCTCATGAGCTCTTCTTTGGCGGGAACAGTGGTGTTTTCAGACCATTCTTTATAAACTTCACTGTTGGTGTCAACGGTATCATCAATGTACTCATAATGACAGGTGTGGGTTGTCATAGGATCTCCGTTGAAGGCGACTGTGCTGCCGTTTTCATCCGTCTGATTAACAGTATCTTCTTCAGAAAAGGACTGTGAAATCACATAGTCAGGGAGCAGGGTGTTTTTATTGATATAATATGCGGTGTAATAGTAGAGGCCGACACTGCCGAAGGTAGTGGTATCAAACTGTTCCAGAAGATAATAATCTTCCGGGTTGACCAGATCGCTTGTAAAATCATGTGTTACAGTATAGCCAAGTTCCATGTTGTAAAAGCCGCACGCTGGCTCTACTCTTGCAAAAAAGCTTTCAATAATATCGGTATAAGCATTATAACTGAAGTTAGAAAGGGTTTCATTCGTACCATACCAGCCCTTGTCTGTAAGAAAGTAAGTTTCGCCCTCATCGCCCTTCACAAGCATGGCAGCGTTTGCACATACGGAAGAATAAAGGTCGGGTGCGTTATAAGTAATAAGATTTTTATCAAAATCCACATAAATATTTCTTTCCATAATATCGTGTCCATAAATTGATCACGCACATTGTTATAGGAAATCACATGGAATCAGAAGGATCTTTATTTTATTTGTACGTTTTGTATCATATCACACAAATAACAAAATAGCAAAAAAACGTTATAAGATCACTTTTAAGCAATGTTGACACCACAAAAAGGATGTACTATCATCTAAATAGATGTAGGTACATCCTTTTTAATACAAAGAAGCATAGAAAGTGTAAAGGAAGCTATGGACGAAACAGGAAGAAAGATCACAAAGATTGCAAGGGAAGTCAGTAAATTTACGGTTCAGGCTATGAAGGAAGAGGGGATAGGCACAGCGGAATTTGATTTTATCCACCTGATCCGTCATCAGCCCGGACTGACCCAGGCACAGGTCAGGGAACAGCTTGGAATTGATAAGGGAGCAGCCGCAAGGCGCACCATGAGCCTTGAGAACAAAGGGTATTTGTACAGAAAGCCCAATCCGGCGGATAAGAGAAGTCAGCTCCTTTATGCCACAGAAAAAGCGGAAAATTTAAAAAATTCAAAAACATACATAGAGAGCGTGTTTTATGAGTGGCTGCTTGCGGAGCTGCCAGCAAAGGAAAAGGAAGCCTTTTGCAGTACGCTTGATACGCTGTACTGGCGGTCAAAACTACAGAGAAGAGACGGCTTTAAGGATGTGGCCAGGCTTGTGAACCAGCAGGCGGCAGATCAGGAGGTGCAGGATGAGAGATAGACAGCGGATCAGTTCCTACTTCCTGGAGGAATGGAGAGTACTCCTTGCAGTTACGGTTTTTGGCCTGATTTATAATCTGGGGCTTTTGGCGGGACCCTGGTTTGAAGGAAAAATGACAGGCTGCCTTCTGGACATTCTGGATGGCCGGGCAGTTTATCAGAACATGCTGATCCTGGTAGGCCTTTATGTGGCGGTAATCGGGTTAGTACAGCTTTCACGATATTTAAAACGCTTTTATGTAAGGCGCTTTGCCAATAACGTGAACCGCCAGATGAAGCAGATCTTGTATCACAGTCTTGTAAACAAAAGCAGGGCGGAATTAGAAGAGGAAGGCGCTGGCAATGTGATGACAAAGGCCATTCTGGATGTGGATGACTGTGCAGAGGGAATGCGGAAATTCACAACGGAAATCTTTGATACCGGGGCGGCGCTGGCGGCCTATGCCGGAATGCTGCTTTTTTATGATTTCCGGCTGGCGCTGATCTGCATGGCGTTTCCTCCGATATCCTATCGGCTGGCAGAAAAGATGAAGGTGGTGGTGCAGCGCACCGGGGCAGCCTACAAGGAGCAGTCAGGAGTACTCAGCAGCGCAACCTTAGACCGGGCGGCCGGGGAGCTTACCTACCGGGTATATGGCTGTGAGGAAGAAAGAAGGCAGGCCTACGAGCAGAACCTTTCCGATTATGAAAAGGCTGCAGTAAGAGCTAATATATGGAGCACGGCGCTTCCTCCGCTTTACCGGGTGATCTCCATGACAGGAGTGCTCTTTATTTTCTGGTTTGGAAGCAGAAATGTAGCCGGAACGGGATGGAAAAGCTGGGATGTAGCTGCTTTTGCTACTTTTTTATCCTGCTTTATCAAGCTGGCTGTGAAATCCTCCAGCGCAGCAAAGCTTTTTAATGCTGTGCATAAGGCGCAGGTCTCCTGGAAACGCATTAAGCCCTTTATGCATGAAAGAGGGAACACGGTGGAAGGCAGGGTGCAGGAAAAGGGACGCCTTACAGTCTCCCATTTAAGCTTTGCTTATCCGGGAGGAAAACAGATTTACAGGGAAGTAAACTTAAAAGCGGATCCGGGACAGATCATTGGGATCACCGGGCCGGTCGCCTGCGGAAAATCTACCCTGGGAAAGACCTTTCTCTGTGAGTACCCCTACGAGGGGAGTATCCGCTTTGAGGGAAGAGAGCTGAGGAAAATGACAAAGGAGATGTTAAGCGGAACCATAGGTTATCTGGGACATGATCCGGAGCTTTTTCATGACAGTATCCGCAACAATGTGCTTCTGGGAGAAGAGACAGAGCTGGAACCATACCTCCGGGCAGTCTGTATGCAGCAGGAGGTGGCAGACATGGAGCAGGGGCCGGATACTGTGGTGGGAAGCGGAGGCATCCGGCTTTCAGGAGGACAGGCAAAGAGACTGGCGCTTGCAAGAACGCTGTGTCATGTAAGGCCGGTGCTGGTGCTGGACGATCCTTTTTCTGCGCTGGATATGGATACGGAAAGGGAGATCTTTGACAATTTGAAGGAAATGTGCAGGGACAGCATTGTGCTCCTGATCTCTCACAGACTTTCCCTGTTCCCAAAGATGGATCAGGTCATCTTTATGGAGGAGGGAAAGGCAGTTGTGGGTACGCATGATGAGATGATGAAGATGCAGCCTGAGTATGCAAGCCTTTATCAGGTACAGGTGGCGGCCACGCAGACGGCACCTCTTGATGGCAAAGAGAAGGGAAAGGAGAAGAACCATGCAAAATAGGACAAATGTGGCAGGAATGATTGGACAGACCATAAAAAAGCATTGGGGGTTGTCTTTTTTCATTGTAATAGCAGTTATCAGCGCCACTGCAGCAGCCCTGCTGCCTCCGCTTGTTCTGGGGAAAGCCATTGATACCATGACAAAGGGCAGAGGGATCCCGCTTTCCATGATCCTCCTTTATTTTGGATTTACGGCGGTCACGGGGCTGATGGAAAGCCTGCGGGAAGGACTGCTTACTCTGTTTGGACAAAAGATCACCCATGCGCTCAGAAGCGGCATGATGCGCAAATATACCCGCTTGACGGCAAATTCTCTGACAGCAAAGGAGCCGGGAGCAGTGGTTTCAAGATTTGTGGGGGATGCGGACACAGTAGAAAATTTGTTTACCTCAGGAATGATCAGTATGTTTGCGGACGCCTGTAAGATCGTCAGTATCTTTGCCGTGATCTGGTTTCAAAATCCCGGTCTTGCAGTGGTGCTGCTTTTCCTTCTTCCGGTCTTGTTTTGGTTTACCCGCATGGTGCAGAAGAATATGCTGACAGCCCAGCTTAAAAACCGTATTGCTGTGAGCAGGGCCTCAGGCCATGTGCCGGAAACCTTAAAGAATATCAGGACGATCCACTGCCTTTCAAAAGAGGCGTATATGGAAAAGCGCTATGACGAATATATTGGGGAAGGCTATCAGGCCATGGAAAGGACAAACTTTTATGATGCCGTTTACTCCCCCGTCATTATCCTTTTAAATGCCATTGTGGTAGCAGTGGTGATGCTGCTTTCCGCTTCGGGAAATGCAAGGATCCTGACATTTTTCGGAATGTCTGCGGGAACGGCGGTAGCAGTGATGAATTATATTTCCCAGATCTTTTCTCCGGTGGAAAGCCTTGGGATGGAGATCCAGACCATTCAGTCTGCCATAGCGGGAGTAAAAAGAATGAATGAATTTCTTGCAGAGGAGGAGCTTCCCGAAAACAGTATGGCAGAGGAAGAAATTCCAGAGCAGGAAAAGAAGGGCTGTCTTGTGGAATTCCAGGATGTCACCTTTGCCTATGAAGAGCAGGAGGTGTTAAAGCATTTGAGCTTTCAGGTAAAAGAAAAGGAACAGGTTACTCTGCTTGGAAGGACGGGAGCCGGAAAAAGTACGATTCTTAAGCTGCTTTTAGGACTTTATGAGCCTGCCGGGGGAAGGGTTACCATAGAGGGCGTTCCGGCAGGAAGGATCCCGGCCTCTAAAAAACGGAAGCTTTTTGGATATGTGGAGCAGTCCTTTTATATGGTTCCCGGAACGGTGCGGGAACAGATCACGCTTTATGACCGGCGCATCAGTGAAAAAGAGGTGGAAAATGCAGCCAGGCTGGTAGGACTTGACACAGTGATTGAGAGCTTTGAGCAGGGCTATGAAACTATATGTACCCGGGAGCTTTTTTCGGAAGGACAATGGCAGCTTCTGTCTATTGCCCGGGCTGCAGTAGCGGATCCCAGGCTTCTTTTGCTGGATGAGATCACTGCCAATCTGGATGCCCAGACAGAAAAAATGGTTCTGGATGCCCTTCAGAGAGTGGCGGGAGGAAGGACGGTCATTTCCATATCACACAGGATAAATGCTAAGACCGGAAGGGTAATTAACCTGCCTTCCGGTTCATAAAAAATAAAAGCTGCCTGCGTTCTTTAGAAAAAAATTAGAAAATAAAAAGAATTTCTGTATTCATTTTCTCTCTTGCTTCGTTATAATATAAAACGGTTGTAAATGTTCACCGCAGATAAGCTGCAAAAAAAGTGTGGTGACAGGTATTGACAAAAACTGTATTATATATATAATACAATAGTACAAGCGAGCGAGGAGAGAAAATTGAAAAATAAAATTTATCAATCGCGAGATTTGTGTCTGCGCGCACTTGACACAAACTCGACATGCGCAAAAGGCGTGCGCAGAAATGAGGATAAAAATGGATGAGCTGATTGAGATCCGGGATATGTGCAAGATTTATAATCCCGGAGAAAATGAAGTCCGGGCATTGGATCATGTGGATCTGAGGATCTGTAAAAATGAATTTGTGGCGATCATCGGACATTCCGGCTCCGGAAAATCCACTTTGATGAATATGCTGGGCTGTCTGGATGTTCCTACCAGTGGAAGCTACATATTAAACGGACAGGATGTTTCCAAGCTGACGGATGATGAGCTTTCGGACATCAGAAACCGGGAGATCGGTTTTATCTTCCAGGGCTTTAATCTGATTGCCGGACTGACTGCAATAGAAAATGTGGAGCTGCCGCTGATCTACAGAGGCGTTGCCAAGAAGGAGCGGCTGGAGCTTGCCAGGATCGCACTGGAAAAGGTGGGGCTGAAAGAGAGAATGACCCATCGGCCTTCGGAGATGTCAGGAGGCCAGCAGCAGAGAGTGGCAATCGCAAGAGCCATAGCCCAGGCGCCGCCGGTGATCCTGGCAGATGAGCCTACAGGAAATCTGGATTCCGGTTCTACAGGCGAGATCATGGAGATCCTGAAGGGACTTCATGGGGAAGGAAGGACTGTGATCCTGATCACCCATGATAATGAGATTGCAGCCAGGGCAAAGCGGATCATCCGGATCATGGATGGAAAGATCGTGGATGATATTATCAATGAAAATGTGATGTAGCAGTTCGATAAGCGGAAATCATTTGAGGAGAAGAGCAGAAAGGAAAGAATCATGGCAGAGCTGATGGAAACAATTCAGACAGAACAAAAGGAAATGCAGGATACAGAGCCGAAACAGAAAAAGGCAAAGAAAGAAAAGAAACCCAAAAAGGAAAAGAAGCCCCTGGATAAGGCAGCGAAGAAAAAGAGAAGAAGGATCATCTTAGGCTGTATTGCCGGTGTGCTTGTGATCCTGATTATCATAAACAAGGTGGCAGGAGCAAACAGTCCCTCCGTGGCAGTTCCTACGGTGGCAGCTTCCACAGGAGAGATCGAGCAGGTGATCAACACCAGTGGTACGGTTCAGACCAAGGAGACCAAAAGTTATTTTTCCAATGTGGGAGCAAAGATCGGGAAGGTGTTTGTAGAGGCCGGAGATGCAGTGAAAAAGGGCGATCTCTTAATATCCTATGACACCGATTCCTTAAACCAGGAGCTTGAGCTTGCAAAGCTGCAGGCACAGTCCACAGAGGGAGGCTATCAGAACTCTGTGCAGTCCAATAACGAAAAGCTGGGAGATTTAAGCGAAGCAACAGTAAATCTGGAGGTTCTGGATCAGCAGATCGCAGATACGGAGGCCTACATCAAAAACCTGGAAGCCAAGATTGAAAAAAAGAAAAGCGACCTTGCCTACCAGGGAACCCTTCTTCAGATTTCCCTTCTTGACTGGCAGGATCATCCTGACTCGGAAGAGTATATGAATTTGCAGAAGCAGGTACAGCTTAACAGCTACGAGCAGCAGAACAATAAGGAGATCAAGGGCTGGCAGGATGAGCTTTCCGTATATAATGACATGCTGGCAGATTATAAGGAATACCGTTCCGAAATGAAGTCCCAGAAAAGCTCTGCAGAGGCCGGAAAGCTTACAGCAGGCGCAAAGGAACAGATGGAAGCAGATAATCAGACCAAGGAGATCGAGCAGCAGACCTCCCTTGAAAACCTGGAAGCGGCGGAAAACGGGATCACAGCAGAATTTGACGGTGTTGTGACACAGATCGATGCCACAGAAGGACAGGTGGCTGCAAACGGTTCCCAGATCCTGAAGCTGGAGAGCACAGAAGATGTTGCAGTACGCATTACCGTAACGAAATATGATCTTGATAAGATCAAGATCGGACAAAGTGCAAAGGTTACCATTGGAAGCAAGGAGTATCAGGGAGAAGTTTCCAAAATTGACAAAATGGCAGAAAAGAATAACAGCGGCGCTACCGTGGTCGGAACGGAAATTAAGATCACAAATCCTGACAGTGATGTCATTTTGGGAGTGGAAGCAAAGGTTGTGATCAGCACTGCCAGGGAAGAAAATGTGATCATTGTTCCTGTAACCGCTGTGAATGTAGATGTAGATGGAGAATTTGTTTATACAGTAGAAAATAATGTGCTTTTAAAGAAGCCTGTTCAGACAGGAATTTCTTCTGACACTTATGTTCAGATCACAGAGGGACTTTCTGAGGGAGAACAGGTTGTGACAGAAGTGTCAAGTGGACTGACAGAGGGCATGATGGTTCTGGCAATGCCGGAAGAATAAAAGCAGCAGGAAAGGCGTGAAAAAATGGCGCAGATTTGGGAATACATAAAAATTGCACTGATGAATATCAAGAGCAATAAAGGAAGATCTGTTCTGACAATGCTGGGAATTATTATCGGTATTTCTTCTGTCATTATGGTGATCTCCATTGGTACCGGTGTCAGAACCCAGGTCAACTCCGAACTGGAAGGACTGGGCGGCGGACTTCTGGTCTTTTATGTGGACAGCACCAGGAAGAACACCACAGTGACCTTTGATCAGGCAGACATGGATGCCATCCAGGCGCAGATTGACCATGTAAAGGGGGTAACCCCGCAATTTGGTGCATGGGGAACCGCAGAGGGGGCCAAAGGGGATTTTGATGTCAATATGATCGGGGGAACCACCGGACTGGAATACACCTCTACGGATCCGATCATCAGGGGAAAGTACTTTTCCCTGAACGATTATGACAGCGGCAGCAATGTCTGTGTTCTGACGGAAAACAGTGCGGTCGCTCTTTTCGGAACTACGGATGTGGTGGGAATGACCTTTGATGCAACAATCTGGGGCCTTACGCAGGAAATGCGGGTGATCGGGATCCGGAAGGACAGTGCCAGCGCTCTTGTGAATATGGGAATGGGAGGAGATGTAACCATTCAGGCCGAGGTGCCCCTTACCTTTATGGCTAACAAGTTTGGATATTATATTGATGATGTGGATCAGATCTATGTGATCGCTGAGTCCAACGAATATGCTTCGGCAGTGGCAAATAAGGTGATATCGCTTTTGGAGAGCAGGCATAATGTCCGTGGGGAAAATCAGATCCAGATGCAGAGCTTTGCAGATTATACGTCACAGTTTGATACTATTTTAGGATTTATCACGATCTTTATTTCCTTTGTGGCGGCGATTTCTCTTCTGGTAGGCGGTATTGGCGTTATGAATATCATGCTGGTGTCTGTAACGGAAAGAACCAGGGAGATCGGTATCCGGAAAGCGCTGGGAGCCAGAACCGCATCGGTTCTGCTGCAGTTCCTTGCAGAAGCCGGTATCATTACTCTTTTAGGAGGAGTGATCGGTATTATTCTGGGTATCTTAGGCGCCTTTGGCATTGGGGCGGTGGCAGGTCTGACGCCTCAGGTGACAGCGTCCACGATCTTCTTTGCAACACTGTTTTCCTGCGGCGTGGGAATTTTCTTCGGAATTTATCCCGCCAAAAAAGCGGCAAGGCTCAGTCCTATTGAAGCCCTGCGGCATGAATAAAAGAAAAAGAGGGAAAGTCCCGGTAAGCTGCGGCCCGCGCCGCTTTTTGCCGGGACTTTTTTGGCGGTTGCACTTTAGCTGAATTTTAGTATAATAAAAGAGGACAGACAGAAAGGAATTACAATGGAAGTTGAATTTGATGTGAAGATCACAGCGGGTGCGCTGTATGATTATATGCTTTACCATACCTTTACCGGCGCTTCAGGACTTTTAGGCGCTGCCGTAGGGGCGCTTTTGGTAGTTGCATTTTTTATGAATGCAGGTGTTTTGTGCCTGATCGCCGGGCTTGTTATTTTGGCGTATCTGCCATGGACTCTTTTTCTGAAATCCAAAAAGCAATATCTTTCCAACCCTGCTTTTAAGGAGCCTCTTCATTACCGCATGACGGATCAGGGGATCGAGGTTTCCCAAAAGGGGGAAACACAGGGACAGAAGTGGGAGGATATGTACAAAGCGGTTTCCACGCCCAGAAGCATCATTCTCTATACCTCCCGGGTAAATGCCTCTATTTTTCCCAAAAAGGATCTGGGAGAGAAGAGCAGTGCGGTGATCCAGATGATCTCCACGCATATGCCGCCAAGGAAAGTGAAGATCCGAAGCTAGCAGACGGGGGATAGGGAGATGAAGGAAGAAATGATAGAAAGCTTTAGCCCGCAGGACACCTATGAGCTTGGCAAAAGGATCGGAGAAACCGCAGAGGCCGGAAGCGTAATTACTTTGATCGGTGATCTGGGAGTAGGAAAGACCGTTTTTACACAGGGACTGGCAGCAGGACTTGGCATTACAGAGCCGGTAAACAGTCCGACCTTTACCATTGTACAGATATATGAGGGAGGGCGTCTGCCCTTCTACCATTTTGATGTTTACCGGATAGGAGATGTTTCTGAGATGGACGAGATCGGTTATGAGGACTGCTTTTACGGAGAAGGCGTCTGCCTGATCGAGTGGGCGGATCTGATCTCAGAAATCCTGCCTGAAAAATATACCCGGGTGACCATATCCAAAGACCTGGAAAAGGGCTTTGATTATCGGAAGATCCTATTGGAGGAAATCCCATGAAGCTGATAGCAATCGACAGTTCCGGACTGGTGGCTTCCGTAGCGATTGTGGAGGATGACATTTTAGTCGGGGAATATAACGTTCAATATAAAAAGACCCATTCGCAGACGCTGCTTCCCATGCTGGATGCACTGAAAAAGATGGTGGATCTTGATCTGAAAACGGTTGATGCCATTGCTCTTTCCAAGGGGCCCGGTTCGTTTACAGGGCTGAGGATCGGCTCTGCTACAGCAAAGGGACTTGGGCTTGCCATGAAGGTACCGCTTGTGGAGATCCCCACCCTGGACGGGCTTGCCTGTAATCTATATGGGGTGACGGATAAGCTGATCTGCCCCATCATGGATGCCAGAAGAAATCAGGTCTATACGGGAATTTATGAATATCACAGGGAAGAGGTTCCCATTTCCTATAAGCTTACGGCAGTGCGGGAGCAATGCGCCATTTCCATAGAAGAACTGGCGGCAAAATGCAATGCGCTTGGCCGCGAGGTTTTGTTTTTGGGGGATGGAGTTCCGGTTTATGCAGGGGAGCTTGCAAAGCTGCTAAAGATCCCCTATGGATTTGCACCGGCGCACATGAACAGACAGAGGGCAGCAGCCTTTGCCAGTCTGGCTCTCAGGTATTTAAAGGAAGGAAACTATGTGGAAGCCGCAAAGCATGCCCCTGAATATCTGCGCCTTTCCCAGGCTGAAAGAGAAAAGCTGGAGGGGGAAAAGGGAAGATCATGATCGTGATAGAGGAAATGACAGAAGAGGATGTGGAACAGGCAAGCGAACTGGAAAGCAGATCCTTTTCCATGCCCTGGAGAGCAGAGGATTTTCTGGAAATGGTAAAGGCCGACTATGCACATTACTTTGTGGCCAAGGAAGAGGGCAAGATAATTGGCTGCTGCGGACTTCGGGATATTTCCGGGGAAGGGGAAATTACCAATGTTGTAGTGGACAGTGACTGCCGGGGAAGAGGAATTGGCAGGGCACTGATGGAATATATGTTAAAAGAAGCAGAAAAGCTGGGGATCGGAGACTGTACCCTGGAGGTACGGGTCAGCAACCAGCCTGCGATCAGCCTGTATGAAAGCCTGGGGTTTCGAGGAGAAGGGGTAAGGCCTGATTTTTATGAAAAACCAAGGGAAGATGCGCTGATCATGTGGAAACGATAGGAAGCCGATGAAAGAATTACCACTGTTTCTTCATTTTTCTTTCATGTATAATAAAAATCAACAGTGAAAGCATGAAGGAGGCATAAAAAAGAATGCGCATTTATGGAGAGGATAAAGAGCATGAGCTTACGGCTGTCATCTGTAATGCATGCGGGAAGAAACTTAAGGTAGAAAAAGGGATCCTGAAGGAAGGCTGTTTTCACGGAGAGGACAGGTTTGGATATTTCAGCGGTAAGGATGGAGAAACGCATTCCTTTGATCTTTGCGAGGAGTGCTATGATAAGATGATCAAGGACTTTGCAGTGCCGGTACAGGTGCAGGAGGAGACAGAGCTTCTGTAAAGGGACGGCAGGCAGTCAGGAAAATGGAGAAGCAATGCTAGATGTCTGTTTATTAGGAACCGGTGGAATGATGCCGCTTCCCTACAGGTGGCTTACATCAATGATAGCCAGATATAATGGTCAGAGCATTCTGATCGATTGTGGAGAAGGAACGCAGATCGCATTAAAGGAAAAGGGCTGGAGCCCCAAGCCGATTGATGTGATCTGCTTTACGCACTTTCATGCGGATCATATCAGCGGACTGCCGGGAATGCTTCTCACCATGGGAAATGCAGAGCGCACAGAGCCGCTTTTGCTGATCGGACCCAAAGGACTTTCCAGGGTGGTGGCGTCCCTTCGGGTGATCGCACCGGAGCTTCCTTTTGTAATCGACTGTCTGGAGCTTACAGAGCCGGAGCAGACTATTCGGTTCGATGGCTTTCGGATCGAGGCGTTCCGGGTGAACCATAACGTTGTGTGCTATGGCTATAGTATTGTGATTGACCGGACTGGTAAATTCCAGGTAGACAAGGCTGTCAGCCTTGGAATAGAAAAGAAATACTGGAGCCGTTTGCAACGCGGAGAAATCATTGAAACCGGGAAAATGACACTTGTGCCGGAAATGGTTTTGGGCCCAGCCAGGAAAGGGATCAAGGTAACCTACTGTACGGATACAAGACCCACGGAATCCATCGTGAAGCATGCAGAGGGTTCAGATTTATTTATCTGCGAGGGCATGTACGGGGAGCCGGACAAGAAGGCTAAGGCCAGAGAAAACAAGCATATGACTTTTTACGAGGCAGCAGAGCTTGCAAGGCGGGCACAGGTGCCGAAGCTTTGGCTGACCCATTACAGTCCCTCTTTAAACAGACCTGAGGAATATCTTCCTGGTGTCAGAAAGATCTTTCCGAATACAGAGGTCTGCCGGGATGGATGGACCACAGAGCTTTCATTTGAGGAAGACTGAGGGAATAAAGAAAGTGCTGGAAGAAAGGGGAATCTGGATGAAAAAAACAAACCACCAGGGAGGTGTAAAGGGACTTCTGATCGCGATCGCGCTGCTTTGCATCGTACTGGGATATTACTTTTATCTGTCTAACCGGAAACCTGCCGGGCAGGAGGAAGAGGCTGTAAAACTGACCGCAGTGCAGGAAGCGCTGCAGAGAAATCTTGATGTGAATTACCCGCCGTCCCCCCGTGAGGTGGTAAAATATTTCGGGCAGCTTACCCAATGCTTTTATAATGAGGAATACACTCAGGAGGAGTTAGAGGAGCTTGCACTTCAGATCCAGAAGCTGTATGATAAGGAGCTTGTGGAGAATAAGACACAGGATCAGTATTTGCAGGATCTGCGCTGGGATATAGATAATATGAAGGATCAGGAGATCGTGGTTTCCAGCTACAGCCCGGCATCCAGCACGGATGTGACCTATTTTTCACAGGATGGCTTTGAGTGGGCCAGGATGCACTGCATCTTTACCCTGCGCAAAAGCACAACACTGGGAAGGATGGACGAGGTTTTTCTTCTCCGCAAGGATGATGAGGGACACTGGAAAATTTATGGGTGGCAGCAGGCAGACGACAGCAAGGAAGGGAAAACAGAGAATGAAGGATGATGTGATCATATTGGCCATTGAAAGCTCCTGTGATGAAACAGCAGCTTCGGTGGTGAAGAATGGAAGGGAAGTTCTTTCTAATGTGATCTATTCCCAGATCGCACTGCATACGGAGTACGGCGGTGTGGTACCGGAAATTGCATCCAGGAAGCATATTGAAAAGATCAATCAGGTAATAGAACAGGCACTGGAAGATGCGGGAATGCAGCTTTCGGATCTGACGGCCATTGCCGTTACCTATGGCCCGGGGCTGGTGGGGGCGCTTCTGGTAGGAGTTTCCGCAGCAAAGGCCATCAGCTTTGCTACAGGGCTTCCGCTGATCGGCGTCCATCATATTGAAGGCCATATCAGCGCAAATTACATTGAAAATAAGGATCTGGAACCGCCGTTCTTGTGCCTGGTGGTGTCGGGAGGACACTCTCATCTGGTGGTGGTGAAGGATTACGGAGAATATGAGATCATTGGAAGGACCCGGGATGATGCTGCGGGAGAAGCCTTTGACAAGGTGGCAAGAGCCATCGGACTGGGATATCCGGGGGGACCTAAGATCGACAGGGTCGCAAAGGAAGGAAATCCAAATGCCATTCATTTCCCAAGGGCAAAGGTGGGAGATGCGGAATATGATTTCAGCTTTAGCGGATTGAAGTCTGCTGTCCTGAATTATTTGAATTCCTGCCAGATGAAGGGCGAGGAGATCTGTGTGCCGGATGTGGCCGCTTCTTTTCAGAAAGCAGTTGTGGACGTGCTGGTAGAGCATTCCATGGATGCGGTAAAGCGATACGGCTATTCCAGGTTTGCCATTGCAGGCGGCGTTGCCTCCAACAGCGTGCTTCGGGCAGCCTTTGAAGAGGCCTGCAAAGCAAGAAAGATAGAATTTTATCATCCCTCGCCGGTTTACTGCACGGATAATGCAGCAATGATCGGGGCGGCGGCTTATTATGAATATGTAAAGGGAGTCCGTCACGGATATGATCTGAATGCCGTTCCCAATTTAAAATTGGGAGAGAGGATTTAGGAGCAGAGGAAGGAACAGCAGTGCATACAGCAGCGGTAGTGCTTTCTGCAGGAAGCGGAAAGCGGATGGGAAGCAGAACGAAAAAACAGTATATGCAAATCGGTGGGAAACCGATCATTTATTATGCGCTGAAAGCATTTGAGGACAGCTTTGTTGATGAGATCATACTGGTGGCATCAAAGGAGGATCTTTCCTTTTGCCAGAAAGAGATTGTGGACAGATATGGCTTTTCTAAGGTAAAGAGGATCGTGGAAGGGGGAAAGGAAAGGTATCATTCCGTTTTCCAGGGTATTATGGGCCTGACGAAATGCGATTATGTTTTTATCCATGACGGAGCCAGACCAATGATAAAAGCAGAAATGCTGGAAAGACTGCTTGGAGATGTAACAAAGTGGGATGCCTGCGTGGCAGGGATGCCCGCTAAGGATACCATTAAAATAGCGGACGAAAATGGAAATATTGCAGAAACCCCTAACCGTAACCTGGTCTGGACCATACAGACTCCACAGGTCTTTGAATACGAACTGATTAAAAAGGCTTATGCAGAGCTGATCCGCCGGGATGATGAGATCAAGGCCCAGGGGATCAATATTACAGATGACGCCATGGTGGTGGAAACACTTACCGGACATCCGGTGCACCTAACGCCGGGAAGCTATGAAAATATTAAGATCACAACACCAGAGGATCTTCTGATCGCAGAGCAGTTTTTAGCTCCTTGCGGGAAACAGCTTCATCATTTTGTATAGAAAATTTCAGAGGGATAAATTGTTTAAAAAATCTGAAAAAAGTTGTTGACATTGGGAATGGCTTTTGCTAGAATAATCCTTGCGCTGATTGAGAGGCGCACGACATGGAGAGGTATCGAAGTGGTCATAACGAGGCGGTCTTGAAAACCGTTTGTCCGAAAGGGCGCATGGGTTCGAATCCCATCCTCTCCGCTGGAGATACCTTCTCCACCGAAACTTTATTGTTTTGGTAATAAATTAATTCAGTCAGCTTTATTTTGGAGAAGTACCCAAGAGGCTGAAGGGGCTCCCCTGGAAAGGGAGTAGGTCGTTAATA
>ULSO01066831.1_pt1 | contig 42753 bp, 27 predicted proteins | sample 1956701 | NCBI WGS metagenome assembly ULSO01 (sample SAMEA4835708, study PRJEB28245) | human gut metagenome | biome: gut microbiome; material: fecal sample | place: Denmark | collected 2008 | reverse complement strand
GCCGCCGATAAGTCCGGCTTCGAAAACCTTCGGGACGGCTTCGGGGAGCAAAGCCGCGCATATTGCGGTCAACGCGAAGGAAAAGCACGCGATATAGAATTCGGTTTTCGCGCGTTCCGCGACAATTTCGACCGCGTTAAGGAAAAAAGTGCGGGAAAGTCTGATTTTCTCAGTCATTTCTTTTACCTCCCGATTTCTGTTTTGAAAGATGAACGATTTCGTCCGCGTCGGGAAGGGATTTATCGGTAACCACGGTTATTCCGTTTCCGACGAGGGCTTTGAGCATACCCGAAACTATACCCGAGTCGGAAGGAAGAGCTTCCTTTGCGATGAAAACGAGAGAAGGCTTTTTTATAAGGAGGCGGCAGAGCGTTATTCCCGTCGTAACGGAAGGAGAAACGTTTCCGCCGTTTTCGGCTATACGGAAGTCGAAACTTCCGAGGCTTTTCATAATCACGTCGGTGAGTCCGAGTTTTCTTGCGGCGCGGTAAACCTCCGAAGAAGGCACGGATTTATCGAAATCTCTGATATTGTCGAGGACCGAGCCTTGTCTTATACCCTGTCCGTCGAGGAATACGGTTTTGTCGATGATTTTGTTTCCCGCCGACGGATAAGGGACGCCGCCTATCGTGCGGACTCCCGTTACGTCGAAGCAAACTCCCGCCGCGGCTTTTAAAACGGCTCCGGTGTTTCCGTCGGAAAGAACGGTAAGCTTATTCGGTTTCAAGGTAAATCCGAGATTTCCGGCGAGGATTCTTCCGTCCGAAACGACCGAGGCGTTTTCGAATTTAACGGTAAAGTCGTCGTTTGCGGCGCAGTCCGAAGCGTAGATTTCGGTATTGAGGAAAGAGTCGGTAACGGTTGCCGCAAGACGCATTTTATCGTCGCCGACGAGAGTTTTTATCGCAAATACCGATGAAAACGCGTAAAGCAGCGAATAAATGACGAGAGCCGCCGCGTTGCCCGAAGAAAGTCCGCCGCTCAGAGAAAACGCCGAGATTCCGACGACTCCTCCGACCGCCGCGTAGGACGAAATCGAGACGATTAAAACCGCGAGGGAGGCTTTTCTCGGGAAAACGGCGATAACTGCGGACGCGAGAAGCAGGGCCGCGGCTATTCCGAGCGGAAGGGCGCACAGCGGGTCGATAATAAAAGCGAGCGCGCAGAAAACCGCGGCGGCTATAAGACACCAGAGTGCGTAAATCCGGCTCGTAAAGAGATTCGAGCAGGTTTTTGCGGATTTATCGAAGCGCTCGAGCGTAAGCTTTTTGCTTTCGTAGGAATAAATAGCGGGGTCGGCTTTATCTGCGCGTAGAGAAGCGAGTCCGGTTATTGCCGAGCAGAGCCTTCGGGACACGGTCGTCCGAGTTTCGAACATAACGACCGCCGTTACCGCGAGCGCGGCGAATATCCCGAAAAACAAACCTTCCGCGCCTCCGCGGACGTTTGCTCCTCCGAAAACTCCCTCCGTGAGGTAGGCTTTTATCACGCAGGTCAGAGCGGTCGTAAAGAATATAGCCGCCGCGCAGCAGAAATTCTGTACGAAGACTCTGAGCTTCTCCGTTTTAGCCGTTCCGGAGAAGGTCGCGAGCGTGTCGAAGGCGGGCTTCCCCGCAAGATTAAAGCCCTCGGAAGGCTTTAACGAGAGGGCTTTCCCGAGATAAACCGAGTCTATTTCTCCTCGGGAAAGAGAGGTCTTTCCGTCCCGTAAAACGACGGAAAACCGGTCGTTTTTTACGCTTTCGAGGAATATAAGTCCCTTTTCGGTCAGAAGAAGGCAGGGTGCGGATTCCGCAAGGTTCTGAGAGGGCGCGGAAACGAGTGCGGCGGAGATATCGTAACGCCCGAGGACGTAAATCACGCCGTCGGGATTGTTTCCGTATCGGCCGAGTTCCAGACGAAGAGAGTCCGGAGAAGGTTTTTTACCGAAGAAGCCTATCGCTCGCGTCAGCGCGGCAACGTCGCCGCTCCATATATCCGGAAGGGGCTGTCGGTAATCGTAACGAGTTTTTTTCATATTCAATTATATTTGCCGTGAATAAGATTCAGCGGAAGAGGTAATCTATCGGGCGTTTCGCGCTTTTAAGAACGGAAACCGCGACGAGTTTGTTTGCGGTGAGAGGCTTGTCCGAGGTAATGACGACTTTATAGTTCCATTCCCCGAGATTGAGAGTTGCGGCTGTGTAATCCACGTAGCTTTCCGGAAGTTCGGAAACGACTTCGCCTTTGGAAAGGGGACTCGACGCGATAAACGATACCGTGCCGCCCGCCGAGCCGTCGATTTTGACGGTCATTCCTTCCGAAAGAGAGGCAGCCGTTTTCGCGTCCACGTAGCAGACCACGGAGTTTTCGCCCGTAAGACCGTTGAGGTCGATGAGCGATTCGACCGTATATACGCACGACCATACCGCGAGAAGCGCGATAAACACGGTTGCGGCGGCTATGAACAGTATAAGGAAGGTTTTTCCGTCCGATTTTTTGTTTTCTTTTCTGAAATCTGTCACTTTAAGCTCCTGATATTCCGTTGGATTGCTTTTGTCCGTTTGACAAAAGCGTCTCTTTATTGTATCATAAATTCGTAACAAATGCAAGGCTTTTGTATTCCCTCGGGATAAAAGCCGACGGGCGGATTCGCGGTTTTGCTTTTTCCGCCGAGCCGAAAGGAGGATTAAAGTTATGAAATACCCGTCGTTTCTCAAAAAAGGCGACGTTATCGAAGTAGTCGCGCCGTCGCTGGGATTTTTCGAAGAAAAGGATAAGGATAATTTCGGTTACGCAAAGGCTTTTCTCGAAAAAAGAGGCTATTCCGTGAGGACGTCGGAGAGCGTGTTTTCTCTCGGACGATTCTGGGCGAGTGCCGCCCCCGATAAACGCGCGGAGGAATTCACCGAAGCTTATCTTTCCGACGCAAGTGCGGTTTTTGCGGCTTCGGGAGGAGAAACCGAGCTTCTTATTCTTCCGTATCTCGACGAAAAAGCCTTTTCGGGAGCCTCTCCGAAGTGGTTTACGGGTTATTCGGACAACACCGTTCTGGGCTATTGGCTTCTGACTCGCCTCGATACCGCGAGCGTATACGGAGTCAACGCCGGAGCCTTCGGTTACGAGCCTATGGACGAGAGCGTTGCGTATCATCTCGACCTTATCGAAGGGAAAAGGTTTTCTTTTCCGTCGGTCAGAGCTTTCAGAAATCTCAGAATGGACGAGGTTCCCGAGTGCGCAGGAAGGAAAACCGTCGTCTGCGATACGCCTTCGGTATGGAAAACGAAGGGCGGAGAAGTTACGGTTTCGGGAAGAGCGATAGGCGGTTGTCTGGATTTATTCCCGTCGTTTATAGGCACGCCTTACGACGGAACGAAGGAGTTCGCGGAGCGTTACAAAAGCGACGGGATTCTCTGGTTTCTCGAATCCTGCGACCTTAATCCAGCGGGAGCCGTAAGGGCTTTATGGCAGATGAAGGAAGCGGGCTGGTTCGAACACGCGTCGGGCTTCGTTTTCGGTCGTCCGCATATCGGCGGGGACTTTTTCGGAACGGATTTCATAGGCGCGGTTACGGAATTTCTCGGGACGGACGTCCCGATGATTTTCGACGCGGATTTCGGGCATAAACCTCCCGTCCTGCCCGTAGTCAACGGAAGTCTTATGACGGCTTCGGTTTTTAAGGGAGGAAAGGGAAGCTTTTCGTACAGACTGGAGTAGGCCCGCGGAGTTAAAATACGGAAAAGTTATTATTTTTCGACGTAAAAATCCGTTTTTCACGGACGGAAGGGAAAAACTCTTCGTCTTTATAAACCGAGAATAAAACGCGCGGGCGAATCGATTCCGCCCCGCAGGGAGGTTTTTATGAGCAGATTATCCGAAAATTTGAAACGATTGCGTAAAGAAAAAGGACTTACCGTGGCGATGGTTGCGGATTACTGCGGAGTCGCGCCCGAAAATGTGCTTGACTGGGAGGAGGGCAGAATCCGTCCGGACGAAGAAAACACGAGTAAGCTTTGCGCGCTCTACAACGTAACTAAGGAGAAGCTCGAAAAGGGCGGAGGATTCAGACTGAATTTCGACAACGGCGGAGTCAACATCAATATAAGCGACCCGCGCAAGCCGGAGAAAGACAAGGATTTTTCGGTGAGAATAACCGAGGACGGCGTTAAGGTCGGATTCGGAGAAAAGGAGAAAGATATGGAAGAAGAAAAAAGAAGAAAAAGAGGCGAAGCCTGGATGGACTTCCCTTATTGGGCGGTATGCCTTATAGGATATCTGCTGATGGGCTTTCTCGGCGGACTCTGGCACCCGGGTTGGCTGATTTTTATGACGATACCGCTTTATTACGGACTCGTTTCCGTTGTCGTCAACAGGAAAGCAAATCATTTCCCCTATCCCGTGCTTGCCACGGCTGTTTACCTGCTTCTCGGCTTCCTCGGAATAACCTGGACCTGGTCGCTTTTCCTGTTTGCGTCCATTCCGATGTACTACATTCTGACCGGAAAGAAGAAAAGGGTTTTCAGTCAGGTTATATGGCCGCTTATCTGCATTGCGGCTTACGTCGTCCTCGGACTTACGCTCAATCCCGACGTTAACTGGTGGAGCTGGGGCTGGGTAATTATCTTTACCTGTCCGATAGTAACCTTCTTTGAGAAAATGGTTGAAGACAAGAACTGATAATGGTTGCGGAAAAGCTTCCCGTTTTCGCCTTGTAACCGAGGTTATCCGCGGCGTACGGGCGGACGGAGAAAGATTTCCTCGGAAATAAAAACGGAGAATCCCGTAGACTGGAGGTTGCGGGATTCTGCCTTATCAAGGAGAAAAAACATGCTCGATTTCGACAAAAAGAACAATATCGGCGTGAATTTCGTTATGGATATGCTGAGGCTTTCTCCGCTCGGAAGGAGAAGCCACAGGAACATAGTGCCTTTCGTTACGGGCGAGGAGGAGAAGTTTCGGCGGGAGATGGAAAACCTCTCGAGGCTTTCCGCGTCCGTAACCCGTTCTCAGGCAGTCTGGAATAAATTCCGCGTCAGACTCAGGGGTATCAAGGATATAGTTCCGACGCTCAATAAGCTTGCCCGCGGAATATGTATGAGCGAAACCGAGTTTTACGAAATCAAATGCCTTGCGATGGAGGCGTCCGCGCTTATGCCTGCGATTTCCGCCGCCGCAGCCGATATCGGACTTCTCGGAATAGAATTCAGACCTCTCGGCGAAGTGGTCAGGATTCTCGACCCGTCGGGTACGGGCAGCGCGGCTTTCGACGTCAGCAACAGCTATTCGGAAGTTCTGCGGGCGGCGAGGGAGGAAAAAAGGAATTGGGACATAAAGCTGCGTTCCGATCCCGATAATCCCGAATTCAAGGAAATGAGAATGAAAGCCGTAACCGTCGAACGCGAGGAAGAAACGCGCGTGCTTTATTCTCTTTCGAAGGAATGTTCTGCTTATGCGGGCGATATGATTTCCGATTCTCTTATGCTCGGTTACTTCGATCTTCTTCTCGAAAAAGCCTATCTCGCGAGCGAAAGGAATCTTTCCCGTCCGATTCTTTCGGACAGAATAAATCTCGTCGGCGCGGTCAATCCGAAAATCGAAGACGCTCTCAAACGAAACGGAAAAACCTTTACTCCCGTGGATATAATCATCGAGCAGGGAACGACGGTGATTTCCGGCGCGAATATGAGCGGAAAGAGCGTTGCTCTCAAGACGATAATTCTGAATTTATATCTGGTTTCGGCGGGATTTTTCCCCTTTACCGAGCATTGCGAAGTTTTTCTTTTCGACGATATTCTGACAATTTCGGAGGACCTTGAGGACGGAAACAGAGGGCTTTCCTCCTTCGGCGGCGAGATTGTGCGGCTTAACGAGTGTATAGAGGAAACCGAGAAGGGCTACGACCTTCTGTTTATGGACGAATTCGCGCGCGGAACCAATCCCGTCGAAGGCGCGAAAATTGCCCGTGCGGCTGCGGAATTCTTCAACGAAAGGGAATGCGTCTGCGTTATGACCACGCATTTCGACGGCGTTTCTCAGGCAGCCGGCGCGCATTATCAGGTCAGGGGGCTTTCGGGCGTCAGAAGCTCGGATTTCACGGGGAGTACGGATATCGCCTCGCTTATGGATTATTCGCTCGAAAAGGTTCCGCTCGATATGCCCGTTTCCCGCGAAGCCGTCAAGGTCTGTCGGCTTCTCGATATGTGTCCCGAGCTTCTCGCTCTCATCGAAACCGAATGAAAATTCGCTCTCGGATTTGCTTTTCGGGCGATTGCGGACTTTCTCTTTGTGAAAACGAGTTTGCCACGTTCGTTCGACGAATCGCTTATTTCGTTTAACGAAATCCTTCGTTCATAAAACGAACGAGGGATTTTTGTTTTTTAAGAGGGAGCTGATTTTCGGGGCGAGTCCGAGGCGTATGTAAGATTCGGCGGCTCGGACGAAGGAAAGGCCTACGTCGCCGAAAGCGTATAACGCGGAGCGCCGGCTGCGTCGTTCATCGCGTCGAAGTCCGCGCCTACCTGAATTTTTCCGATGCTGACCTCGTAGGCGGTGCGTTTTTCGACGGTTTCGTTTTCGAGCCGTTTCTGATAAATCCGACTCTGGACTCTTCCGCAGACGGCTATTTGTTTTCCGACGGGCAGGAATTTCATAAATCTTGCGTTTCTGCCCCAGGCAATCGCGGGGATATAGTCGCTTTTCCCGTAGGAGCGGTTGACCGCGAGGAGAACGTCGCAGATTTCGCGGTTAAAGGGGGTCGTGCGGTAAATCGGAGTTTTGCAGACGTATCCGGTAAGCTCTATGAAGTTATTGTGAAGGGTTTCGTGAGGTTCGGGGAAGATTTCCTGAGCGAAAACGGTGAGAATGAGTTTGCTTTTTCCGTCCGAGAGTTTATTATAGCTTCTGAACTGACCGAAAATCGAGAGGGTTTCGCCCGTGCGGACGGGGAAGCGCATAAGCAGTCTTTCGGACGCGGTTACGGGGAGAATATCCTCCGCTCCCGAGAGTCGCGCGACCGCGAGGTCGAATTCGTGGAACTTTTCTCCGTACAGCTCGTGGGAGAATCGGATTCCGGAGGCGGCTACGCCGGTGAGTTTTACTTTGTTTACAGAGTTTTCGTAATTCATTTCGTATCTCCTTTTTGTGTCTGAGGTTTTTTATGGGGGTATATGGTTTCCCTTGTTTTATCGGGCGTTTTTGAATTGACGTCCCGTGTGGTCGATTGTAAAATCGTTTCGGTATACGAGATTTCCGACGGTTACGAATTCGTAGCCTCTGCCCTTCATCGCGCCGAAAATAAGCGGAAGGGCTTGGGTGATATGTTTGCTGTTGTTATGACATAGAATAATAGAGCCTTTGCGGACGTATTTTTCAACTCGCTGAAGGATTGCCGCCGCGGATAATCCCTTCCAGTCGAGAGTGTCCACGTCCCATTGAATAGCCTGAATATCCAGCTTTTCGCAAATCGATATGAGCTTGTTGTCGTAATCTCCGAAGGGCGGGCGGAAAAGTCTTACCTTGCAGCCCGATGCGTTTTCGATAAGTTTTACGGATTCGGTCAGTTCCGAGGCTATCTTTTCTTCGCTGAGTCCCGGGAGATTCGGGTGAGTCATGGAATGCGTGCCGATTTCGAAGCCTCTTTCGTGGATTTCGCGCGTGATTTCGGGATATTTCTCCACCCAGAAGCCCACGAGGAAAAAGGTTGCTTTCACTCCGTTCGCGTCGCAGATATCCATAATTTCGCGGGTTTTGTCCGCTCCCCAGGCTGCGTCGAAGCTTATGGCGATCTTTTTTTCGTCCGTTTCCACGCTGTAAACGGGAAGTTTTCTCGAAGCCTTGGCGAGCGCGGGCATTATTTCCAGCGACAGAAGGAACAAAAGGTACAAAGCCGCCAGAAAAGCAGCCGCGGCGGGCACTGCGGAATTTCCGAGAAATTTCCCGAAGCCGTTTTTTACGGTGTCTTTTTTCATTCTTTTCTCCTCCGATTATATACCGACGGAAGGGCGCGTACCCGTCGGGTATCGTCAAAGGCTGTCGTCTTTTGTCCGAAACCGAAGGTCCGCGTTATCCGCGGGATTTTTCCGCGCCCGAGTTTTTATTGCCGCCACGAAAACGTTGGACAATCTTTCGGGTATGTACTATAATATATAATTGTGGGATTTCGATTATTCCACGGTTAAAAAGCTATAATTGCAGATATCGGAGGAGCGGGATGAAAATAACCATAGTCGGACTCGGAACGGGACCGGAGGATATTACGCTTGCGGGAAGGAAAGCCGTAGAGGCTTCGGATTACGTACTCATAAAAACTTCAAAAAGCGCGACCTACGGATTTTTTACGGAAAACGGAATAGAAGCGCACGGCTGCGACGGACTTTACAACAAAGCCGCTTCTTTCGACGAGCTTAACGAGCTTATAGTCGAGAGGGTGCTTCAGCGCGCGAAAAATCATAAGAAATTCGTATTCTGCGTCAACGGTTCGGGAAGCGACGACGCGGCGGTCGCCAAACTTGCGGCGACGGAAGGTGTTTCCGTAGAGCTTATCCCGGGGGTTTCCAACGCTTCGGTCGTTTTGTGCCGTCATCCCGTTCCAGCCTATATAACGATGCCTTCGGTCGAAGCGGGGCTTATTCTCGATTACGACGAGCGTCTTCCGCATATTTTCACGGAAATATACAGCTCCGACGAAGCGGGGAACCTGAAGCTGCGGCTTATGGAATTTCTCGAAGACGAAACCGAAACCGAGCTGTTTATCGGCGGAGAATATAAAAGCGTTAAGCTTTACGAGCTGGATATGCAGTCGGGTTACGATTACAGGACTGCTTTATACATACCCGCGCTTCCGCTTCTCGAGAGGAAATCCTACGGCTACGGAGATCTGATAGAGATTCTGCGGATTCTGAGGGGAGAGAACGGATGCAGCTGGGATAAAGCCCAGACTCATCTCAGCATAAGGAAGAACAACATCGAAGAAGCCTACGAACTTGTTGACGCGATAACCAATAACGATATCGACAACATGATAGAAGAGCTGGGCGACTATATAATGCAGGCTGTTTTTCATATAGAGATAGCGAGAGAGGAGGACGAATTCGATTACCGCGACGTTTACGGATGTCTTTGCGGCAAGCTTATTTTCCGCCACAGCCATATATTCGGTACGGATAAAGCCGCGACCGCCGAGGAAGCTCTCAAAATCTGGGAAAAGAACAAAATCGTCGAAAAGCACACGCAATCCATTACTCAGACGCTCAGGGACGTACCCTTGTCAATGGCGGCTCTGAAGAGAGCGGAAAAGGTTCAGAAGCGCGCGGCCAAGGTCGGTTTCGAATGGGAAGCGGCTTCGGGCGCGGTGGAAAAAGCCTTCGAGGAGATGAAGGAGGTTCTCGGGACTCTTTCGGACGGAAAGAGCGGAGGAATCGAAACGGAGAAAGAAATGGGAGATCTTTTGTTCGCCCTATGCAACGTCTGCAGGTATCTTGACGTCGATCCGGAAGTCGCCCTATCGGGAACTACGGACAAGTTTATAAGACGGTTCGCCTTTATCGAAGAAGAGACGAAGAAGGCGGGAAAGACCCTTGCGGAGAGTACGCTCGGGGAGATGGACGGGCTTTGGGAGGAAGCCAAGCGGCGCGGAATCTGAACGCGCGGAAAGATCTTTAAAAAATGAAGAATATAATCAAGAATATCGGCATCTGTTTTCTTTCGGGAATAGTCGTGGCTTTTGCGCTTCACGTTTTTGCGAATCCGAATAATTTCGCGCCGGGCGGCGTCAACGGATTCGCTTCCATCGTCGGATATCTGACGGGAATCAATATGGGTTGGTTCGTTATCCTGTTCAATCTGCCGATACTGATACTCGTATTCTTCATAATCGACAAGAAGACAAGTATCTACATAATGGTTTATATGGCGGTGCAGGCAGTCGGGCTTATAGTTCTGGAGAAGCTTGCTTTCCCTCAGTACGTAACCGAAAACAACCTGATTTTCGCGTGTATCGCCGCCGGTATAATTTCGGGCTTCGGATATTCGATAATGATGCGTTGTTTCGGAGCCGCGGGAGGAACCTACGCAATTTCCGCCCTTATAACGAAATTCAAGCCCGACAAGAACACGGCTTTCGTGTCGTTTATTCTGGACAGCTCCGTGGTATTAGTGTCGTTTTTCGTTTACGGAATGAAGATAGAGCCGGTCATAAGCACGCTCATCAACCTTTTCCTTGCGAATTACGTCATAGACTATTTCCTTCAGGGTATGAAACTCGGCTATAAGGTCGAAATCATAACCGATTATCCCGAGGAGATAGCCAGGGATTTAATAGAAGCGACGAAACACGGCGTAACGGAAATGACGGTAAGGGGAATGTACACGCACGAGGAAAAGTACGAGCTTATGTGCATAATCCGTCGTCGTCATCTGGGCTGCGTTATGAAAATCATAAAGAAGTATCCGCATTCCTTCGCGAATATTTCGAAGGTCAATCAGGTCATAGGAAGATTCAAGAAGTAAGTTTTCCGAACCCGTGATTTCGGGAGAATACGGTGTTTTTCGGGAAAGCGGAGAGAACAATCGGAAGTCGGGAGGAAAATGAACGATACGATAGTTGCCTGCTCGACGGCGCGGGGAAAAGGAGCCGTCGCAATAATCAGACTGAGCGGAAGCGAGGCTCTCCCGATAGCGGAGAAGGTATTTTCGCCTATGCCGAAGGAGCCTATGAGGCTCGTGAGGGGGGTATTTTCCGCGGAATATTTTAAAGACGACGGAATGTGCGTGTTTTTCCGCGCGCCGAAGTCTATGACGGGCGAAGATTCGGTCGAATTTTATCTTCACGGCGGTACGGCTCTCGTTGACGGAGCGATAAGGGAATGTATCCTCAGAGGCGCGAGAATTGCCGAGAGAGGAGAATTCACGAAGCGCGCGTTTCTCAACGGGAAGATGACTCTCGACGCCTGTGAGGGCGTTATAGAGATGATAGACGCGGAATCCGCGCTTGCGGTGAGGAGCGGTTTCGGAATAATGACCGGAAGGCTCTCCGAAAAAGCCGACGAGATGCAGACCGCGCTTACCGAGCTTATTGCGAGGATAGAAGTTGCTCTGGACTATCCGGAGGAGGATCTGGAGCTTATAACGGCGGAGGAAGCAGGGAAAGAGCTTGTTTCTCTTAAAAGGGAATCGGAGAAGCTTCTCCGAGATTCGGCTTGCGCTCCGATAATAAGAAACGGCGCGGATATAGTCATCGTCGGGCGCGTAAACGCAGGGAAATCCTCGCTTATGAACGCGCTTCTCGGGCGGGACAGAGCCATAGTTTCGGACGAAGAGGGAACGACGAGGGACGTTATCGAGGCGAGTTTCAATTACAAGGATATGAAATTTAATCTTTTCGATACGGCAGGGCTTCGGGAAACTATGAACGCCGTGGAAGCCGAAGGTATCCGCAGAGCCGAAGAGGTTTCGGGAAAATGCGACCTTATTCTTTTCGTAACGGACGACCTTTCCGAAAAGAGAGAATTTTCCGCGCCGCATATTAGGGTTTTAAACAAATGCGACCAAAGGAATTATACGGCAGAGGAAGGAGATTCGGTGATTTCGGCTCTTACGGGCGAGGGAGTCGGCGAACTCAAGGAAAGGATTTACTCGTTTTTCGAAGAGAAGGGAATCTGCGACTCGCTCGTCGTAACCAACGCCCGTCAGCTCGATTGCCTGAAGCGCGCGGACGACGCGATTTCGCAGGCTCTTTCGGCAATTAAGGAAGCGACTATGGATTGCGCCGCTCAACCGCTTTATACGGCGTGGAACGCGCTCGGAGAAATAACCGGGAGGACGGTTGCGGAAGAAATCGTGGATACGGTATTTTCCCGTTTCTGTTTAGGGAAGTAGATATGAGTATGAACGACTACAAAGAGATTTTTGCCCGTTACGGGCTGGAAATTACGGACGCTTTTTCGGATTCGCTGGAAACCTATTACGAGAGGCTTACGGAAGCCAACGGGAAATTCAATCTTACCGCGATTACGGAGCGCGATAAGGTTTTTAAGCTGCATTTTCTCGACAGTCTTTTGGCCGCGGAATTCATTCCCGAAAACGCTTCGGTCTGCGACGTGGGAAGCGGAGCGGGTTTCCCGGGGCTTGTGCTTGCGCTTTACAGACCGGACCTTAAAGTAACTCTTATGGATTCGCTCGGAAAAAGAGTCAATTTTCTTTCCGAAACTGCCGAGGCTCTCGGAGTTAAGGTTTCTGCGGTTCACGTGCGCGCAGAGGACGCAGGGAGAGGAAGTTACAGAGGTTTTTTCGACGTAGTTACGGGAAGAGCCGTCGCGAGGCTGGATATTCTTGCGGAATACTGTCTTCCTCTCGTGAAAAGGGACGGGATTTTTCTCGCGTACAAGACGGACGCTTCCGAGGCGGAAACGTACGGAGACGTGCTGAAAATTCTCGGCGGGAAGGCTGTGGGTTCGGCTTCGTTTGTTTTGCCCGACGGCGAAAAACGCTGCGTTATTTCGGTGAAAAAAGTCGGCGATACTCCGTCGAAATTTCCTCGTTCGGGAAATAAACCTCGGCTTTCTCCTCTCGGAGGGAACTGATTTTCATATTGAAGAGAGAGGTTTTTCAGGAATTTTACGCCCGCAGAATCAAATACGGGTTTTGTTTTTTTATTTTTGGATTTTTACGGACGGATTATCGAAAACAGCCGTCTTAATATAACGAATACACCGAAAGGAGCGGAGCGATGACCAGGTAATTACGACGAACTTTTTACTTTTAACGCTAAAGGAGAAATAATTATTATGCAAATTCTCAAAGAACTGCTCAGATACAGGAAGCAGATGATTTTCGCCTGCTTTTTTATAGGAGCGGCGTCTTTTCTCGATTTAATGCTGCCTACGATTATGAGCAATATGATAGACGAAGGCATAAATAAATCGGATATGAATTATATTTACACGCGAGGTCTGCTTATGCTCGGCGTAACTGCGGCGAGCGTCGTCTGTTACCTTATCGCGGCGAAAAACGGTTCGGTCGTCTGTAACGGTTTCTACGCCGATCTCGTAAACAAGCTTTTCCGCAAGGTCGATAAGATGAATTTCGATCAGTTTTCGGTTCTGGGGCCTTCGGCTCTTCTGACGAGGACGGTCGAGGACGTGAGTTTATTGTCCGAGGCGGTTTATTTCCTCATAAGAATGCTCATAGCCCTTCCCGTTACTCTTATAGGCGGCGTAGTGCTTGCGCTGACTAAAAACGCGACTTTGTCGCTTATTATGTTTCTGTTTATTCCGATATTCGTGGTAATGATTCTCGTCATCGGCAAAAAGATGATGAAATGCTGGGAGGTTTCGGATAAATATTTCGACAAGCAGACTCAGATTCTTCGGGAAAGACTTTCGGGAATAAGGGTTATAAGGGCCTTCAACAAAGAAGAACGCGAACACGAAAGAATCGTGGACGCGACCAACGTTATGGCGGACAACGTTATAAAAGCCAACGTAACGGGCGGATTTATCGGGCCGGTCGCTCTTCTTCTTTTCAATATCGCGACGGTGCTTATCATTCTTATCGGCGGAAAGCAGGTGCAGCCGGGCGGAACTTTTTCGGCGATAGACATCATAGCCATAATCCAGTATATAACGATAATAATGAACAGTCTTATGATGTTCAGCTGGATGGTATTGTTTCTGCCGCGCGTCAAGGTCAAAATGAACAGAATCACGGAGATTCTAAACGTCGATACCGAAGACGACGAAGGCACGGGAAAACTTAAACTCGAAGGAAACGTAGAATTCAGAAACGTGTCTTTCAAATACGAAGGCGCGAGCGAATATGCGGTCAGGGACCTTGACGTAAAAATAGAAAAGGGACAGACCGTCGCGATAATCGGCGGTACCGGCTGCGGAAAATCCACTTTCGTTCAGCTGCTTATGGGTTTTTACAAGCCTACGGAAGGCGCGGTTTTCTTCGACGGGAAGGATCTCTCGGAATTAAGCCGTAAGGACGTCAGAGATAACGTGAGCTGCGCGCTTCAGAAAAGCACGATATTCTCTGCGACCGTAAAGGAAAACGTTCTTATGGGCAAGGAATCGGCTACGGACGAGGAAATAGAGAACGTTACGGACATAGCCGAGATAAGGGATTACATAAAGACGCTCGAAGGAGAGTATTCGCACGAACTCGAACAGGGCGGAAGCAATCTTTCGGGCGGACAGAAGCAGAGAATAGCCATAGCCCGCGCGATAGTGAAGCCGGCGTCGGTTTACGTTTTCGACGATACTTTCTCGGCTCTGGATTTCCTTACCGAAAGCAATCTCCGTATAAAGCTCAACGAATTCATAAAGGGAAAAACGCAGATAGTCATAACTCAACGTATTTCCACGGCAATGAGCGCCGACAGAATCTACGTTCTCGACAACGGAAGGATAGTAGGCTCGGGAAGACACGACGACCTCGTAAAAGACTGTACGATTTACAGAGAGATCTATCGTTCTCAGGTAGGAGGTGATCTCGATGACAAGAGATGAAAGGAAGGAACTCGAAAAAAAGGAGCTTCAGGCGAAATATCCTGCGCGGAAGGTTCTTCTGAGGCTTCTTAAAGATACGCATCCGATTCTTTTCGGACTGATAATAGCGACCGTCTGCGCGATTATTTCGGTAGGAGTCGCTCTCGGCGGCTCGGAGCTTATCGGAAGGCTTACCGACGCACTCAACGGTTATTATAACGGAAAAACCGCCGTTCTCGATTTCGGATGGATAACGAAAATCTGTATGATTCTCCTCGTTATGTACGTTTCGAAATTCGCGGCGGATATCTGCAAGATGATAATTATGAACAACTACGTTTCGCGGCTGTTTACGGCTTCGCTCAGGATAAGGCTTTCCGATAAAATCAAGCGGCTGCCCGTATCCTTCGTGGATACCACGCCCTTCGGCGAGGTCATAGCGAGAATGAGCCACGACGTTTCCACTATGGGAACGACCATTCATTCGGTTTTCGAAATGGCGATAACGGGAGTCGTTCAGATAACGGCGATAGTCGTTCTGATGTTTATGAAGAATCCGGTTATCGCCGCGATAGTCATAATAGTCCTTCCGATAAGCTTTTTCATTGCGACGAAGGTATCTTTTCTCGGCGAAAAGTATTATGCCGAGCAGAGAAAGCTTTCGGGCAGAATGTACGCTCATATAGAGGAGCATTACGGCGGATTCGGAACGGTCAAGGCTTATAATCTCGAAAAAAGTCAGGAGAGCAGGCTCGAAGAGCTTACGAAGAGCTACAGAAAGAGCGGAGAAAAGAGCTTTTTCATATCCGAAATGGTATCCCCGCTCATAAGTCTGTCCAACAATCTCTGTTTCGTCGCGATTTGCATAATCGGCGGAATATTCGCCGTCCGCGAAATTCTTAACGTCGGACAGGTCGTAACGGTCATACTTCTTGCGAAACAGCTTGCCGGACCGATAGAGAACATAGCGTCGTCGATGAATATGTTCCAGAGCGTTCTTGCTTCGTCGAGAAGAGTCTATAACATTCTCGATAAGGAGGAGATGACTTTCGTCGAAAATCCCGAGCGTCTTCCCGAACAGAAAGGAAACGTGGAATTCAGGCATATCGCCTTCAGCTATACGGACGCGCCTCTTATAACCGACCTTTCCTTCGAGGCAAAGAGCGGACAGAAGATAGCGATAGTCGGACCTACGGGCGGCGGAAAAACCACGCTTATAAATCTTCTTATGAGGTTTTACGACATAAAGTCGGGACAGATACTCATCGACGGGCAGGATATAATGAAGGTTTCGAGGGAGGAGCTGCGTTCGAGATTCAGTATGGTGCTTCAGGACACATGGCTTTTCGAAGGAACGATAAAGGCTAACGTAGCGTTCGGAAGCGACGACGCGACCGACGAGGACGTTGTGCGGGCGTGTGATATGGCTTATTGCGACCATTTCATAAGGACGCTTCCCCAAGGCTACGATACGGTCGTAAACAACGATATTACCACCGTAAGCGCGGGACAGAAGCAGCTTCTGACGATTGCGCGGGCATTTCTCGCCAACAGGCCTATGCTTATTCTCGACGAAGCGACCTCCAACGTCGATACGCGAACGGAGATTCTCATTCAGAAGGCGATGGATAAGCTTATGAAGGGAAGGACGAGTTTCGTGATCGCGCACAGGCTTTCGACGATTGTGGACGCGGATCTGATACTCGTTGTCAACAACGGCAACATAGTCGAGCAAGGCACGCATAAAGAGCTTCTCGACAAAAAAGGCTTTTATTATAAGCTTTATAATAGTCAGTACGCTCTCGCGAATCTTTTGGCGGCGTAAGAAGCTTTTCCCGATTTACTGAAAAACGAAAATACCGCAGATTTCTCTGCGGTATTTTTTGTATAGAATTTATTTACAGTCATAAGACAGCTGACTTTTAATTTATCGGAGTTATGCGATATATGCTTTTTCAATATTGTTTAAAAGGGCGGTTATAGGGGTTCCGTTTTCGTCAATAAGTTTAACTTCATTTTCAAAAAACGGCTCGTTTACGTCAAAGCAATTGACCGATGTATAAATTCGGATGTTTAGATTTTCATTCGGAGCGAGGATTATTCTGATATATCCGTCCTTACCTTTTCCGTAGACTTTTATATTCGTTCCGTCGTCAACGAAAAGTTTACTTACGTCGTTGCCGACATATACCGAAATCATATAGCCTTCCTGGAGATACAACGTCGCTCCCCGATTTGTAAAATATAGCTGAGGCAGATAATAATACATACCCGATGAGTTTTTTGTGAGCGATATTGCTGAGAAATAGCAGAATTTGTTGCGATTTTCCGGCGCAATGCCGAAAGAGCCGTCGTTTATGTTGGACGTGTTTAGATTTCCGAAAATATCGGTAAACGAAACGAATAAATTCTGAACTATTCCGGTTTTTCCGTCTTGTTTGTAGCAAAAGATATAATTTAACGCGACATCGCTTTCGATTCGGTTGGCGGTGTAAGTCATTTTAACATCGACAACGGTATTTTCGTCGATGGACTTTTTATCGATTACACGGGTTTCGGTTGCGTAATAATCAACGGAGAAAGTTAAATTCGTTGTTTCTGCTTTTATGGGAAGAGTTGCTTTTCCGTCGGATGAAGTAACGGCAGAAATATCTTCGCCTGTGATTCTGACGTTGGAAAGAGGCGCTCCGTTCATGTCGGTGACCATTGCGGTCAGGTTGATTATTTTAATTTTTCCGATAATTTCGGCTCTTACGACGTATCCGGACGGTACTTCGCCTTCCGTTCTCGAATAAGCCTGAGTTACTTTGATGATCGGAGTCGAAATTATGACGTCGGGGTTTTCCGATCTGAATTTTACCGTTGAATTCAATTCCACCGCGGATAACGTGAATCTTCCGAAAGCGTCGGTTTTGCCCTGACTGAGGTCGTTCACATATATAGCGACGTCCGCTATTCCCTCGTCGAACTGATCTACTATGTATCCTTCGAAACGTACGGTTTCGTTTTTACCGTGTTGATTCTGAGCGATGATTTTCGGGAGAAAAACGATGCAAAAAACGGCAACCGCACATAAAATCACGGCGCAGATAATGATTATTATCAGTTTTTTTGAAATTATCGGGCTTTTGTTTCCGCCCGATCTGTATTTTACGGATCTTGCCATTGTCACCTCGTTTTTCGGAACGCAGGCATTCGGTCTGCGTTCCGATTACGTAAATTTGTTTAATTCTTGTTACTTATGCAAAAATACTTGTATCACCCATATAAGGTGTAATTGTTCTGGTGTCGAGACCGTCCGCGGAGTAAGCCACGGCAAGCTGATAGTAGCTATCGCCTTTTCTGAGAACCATTTTGCTGTCTTTGTCCCATCCGAGGAATTCATAGGGAGTGGAGCCGTCCTTTTCTACGTAAAGAGCGTTATCGTAAAGAACTGTGTTGCCATCGAGTTTTTTAAGAGTAATGGTCTTGCCGTTGGCGGCTTTGATTGCCGTATTTTGAGCGGCTACCATTCTGGTTTTAATGCCTAAGCCCATAGCTTCCTCCAGAGCGCCGAGAGAGCCGTAGGATTTAGTGGAGAAGTTCACGATGTTGTTGCAGTTGACGGAAACGTCGTTATTATCCCACTTGAAATTCCATAAACCATCCTTGCCGTTGTAAAGGTCGAGACCGTATACACGGATAACGTTCTGAACGTTGGAGATTTTCGTATTGGTTACGGAAGCGTTGATACCTTTGTTTGTGTCGCCGCCGTTAGCGTCGAAGTGTATACCGACGGGGTTTTTGTTGGGGTTAACGAAAGACGCTCCATAGTCGTCCTTGAAGGGAGATTCGGTCGTAAGAGTGCTGTTGATTTCGCAGGAATCGATCGTGAACGTCTTGGGAACATTAAGTCCGTACCAGAAGTTACATCTTACACTGGTGTTTTTAATGACCGCTTCGCTATCACGACTACCGGTCTTAATAACGTAATTAAAGCAGTTTTCCGGAGCCGTTTTGAACGAGCAGTAATTGATAACGAGCTTCTTTGTGGAGTAGTTGATTCCGACGATGTTAGTACTTGCGCCCTCGAGAGAAATCGTGCAGTTTTCGAGAGTAGCTTCCTTTCCGTTTACCGTGAAACCGTTGACGAGATTGATGTCGGCGAGAGTAAGTTTGTAATTTCCTGCGTCGATGGTTGCACCATAGAGTTTAGCTCCGCCGCCTACGATAGTAACGTCACGCTGAAGCACGATGTCAACGTTCGATATGTTGCCCGTGAGTTTGATATTCTGATATCCGTTGGCAAGAGCTGCTTCAAGTTCTGCTGCGCTGTTGACCTTCGTCAGGTCGGTATAAACGGTATAAGGGATGTCGATATAAGCTCCGCCGATAGAAAATCTCATAGTTTTCTGTCCGGGAGTAGCCGTATCGAAGCCGGTAACCTTGAGAGCGCTGTGAGTACCGGGAATATCGGTAACTTTACCGTTCTTATCGGTAGCTCTGAGGGTGATCTTGCTGAGATCGAGTTGTTCATCCTTTTCAAATACCGTCTGAATATTGCCGACGATTTCGATCGACTTATAGTTCAGAAGGAGTGTGCAGGCGCTGAGTGCAAGAACTAAAAGCACTGCGATAAGCACTAAAGCTGTTTTCTTTTTCATAAGTTCCTCCGTTTTTTGGGATAGAATCCCGTTTCTTTATTTTTACACCGCGTTTTCGCGGGGTAAATCTGTTTGGTTTCCGCATTTGCGGAGGGAAAGCTTATGCCTTCCCGTTAGTTTTGTTTGAATGTGTACCAGAATTCGAATACGTAAGTATAGCCGTTTTCCGTATAGGAAAGCGTAAGCTTATGTTTGCCTAAGCCTTTACAGAGATTGTCCTCCTCTTTTGCGTACTCGTATTCGGTTTCGTTATACTTTATTTTCGCGCTCCAAGATTTGATTCCGATATTTTTGATTGAACCGTCCGCAAGAGTGATTCTTAAAGACGTACTACTGTCCATAAGAGTGAGCTTGTCTTTGAAGAAGTTAAGTTGCAGCGTTTCTTTGTCTAAAGATTGCCAATACTGATTGATACCGAATTCGAAAGGTTCGTTTTCGGTCGCGGCCCCGATTTTATCCATGTCGGGATAATTTGCGCTCAACTTTTCGTAAGACGAATTACCGTCATTGTCCGTTACACATCGATAAGGCACCAGATACAGCCGATTATTTATAATGATGACGGGTTCTGGCGTCTCGACTACTTCGATGTTTACCGAAGTCTTGTATATATCCAGGTAAACAACGATAAGGGTACCGTTTTCGTTGAAGACGAAGTTACTCATATCCACAAGGTAGAAGTATTTACCGCCTTCTTGAATGACATCGTAAGTCTTTCCGCCTATTTCGCATGTATAACCGATATTACCTTCGTCATCGTTGGTTTCTATTGGGTGGATGCCGTTAGGAACGGAATAATAGTACTTGAAGTTAGTATTGGTGTAGAAGTAAGTAGTCGCGGATTTCTCTCCGTAAACGAATATTGACGTAGAGTTATAGGTTATCGTTTCGTTGGGGAAGAGTCTTTCGCCTTTGTATACCTTTACGGTTGCGCTATCTTCATTTACGAATTTATTGTTGATTTTGGTGATTTTCGCTTTAACTTCCTTAGCTTGTACGATAAATTCGCACGTATAAGTTATATTGCTTATGGTATGTTCTGCGATAATCGTTACGCCGTTCTGATCCAAAATATCGGAAAGATCGAGAATTCCGCCCTCTGCGATGATTTCGGTTTTGGTACCGGCAGTGGAAGTTTTATAGTAGAACTTCGTAGCCGTTGCGCTGAATGTTGACGTAGACTTAATGAATCGGTTGTAGCTATACCATATAGTCGAAGTCGAAAGCTTGATTTTCGCGTCCGTGCCGTCGATAGTTACGACGGGCGTTTCTCCTCCTTCCAAATCGGTATAGTAAGGAACGCTGTTGATACGGCGTATTCCTGCCTGTACGGTCGGGGTTGCATTTTCACTTGCGCCAAGTTTCAGATTAACGGCTGCGCGCCATTCTTTACCGTAACTTACGTAACAGTAAACCACTGTCGCCTCAGTCTCACCAGCCCAATTAAGTGTAAGCTTGGTTTGTTCGCGGTCGTCGTTGTTTTTGCTACCTTCTCCTTGATAAGGAATAACGAGTTCCGTCCAGCCCGCGGGAAGCGTACCTGAAAATCTATCCCCAAGAAGGCTGTCAATTTCATTATCTGCTACACTTCCGTATTTGATATACAGGCGATACGAGCCGGATAGTATTTTTTTATTTGCATTGTCCTGATTGGAATAATATCTCGCATAAACGTTTCCGGTCGTATATTGCGAACCGTTTTTGACGTAGATTCTTGACGCGCCGAAGCCGACCTGTAAAGGCTCGCCCTGAGTCATCGTATAAGTCGGGATATTATATCCGCCACCTTCGCCTGCTTTTAAGGGCTGCTTTTCTAAGTTGAAGTTATTGACCGCCGCGAAAGAAGTATTAAGCTCGGCTTCCTCCGTCGTTATATGCGCGTAGAAGGTTTGCTCTTTATTTCCGGAACCCGTTACGATCTTAGTTACGATCTTAATATATGTTCCGTCATTTTCGACGATCCAACTGTCAGCATTATAAGCTTCCCATTCGTTATTCGTGCTGTTCCAGACCTGAACGTTTGATGATTTGCTGTTGAAACTATCTCGGACGTTCGTATAAAGGTTCATTATCTGACAGCTCCTGCCGGCGTCGAAAAGCTTTTCGCCGGGCGCGAATTTGAACTCGTAACAAGTTACGTTGGATTCAGCACCGAATGTTTCAGTCGTCTTTCCTTCGGGCCATTTTTCGTTGATTGTCCATACGAATTCGTCGTTTGTGGTTTGGTCGTTTGCGGCCTTTCCGACGAGCTTGATAGCCATATACTCGACTTCTCTGTGAAGGGTAACTTTCAGTACGAGATATTTGGTTTCGCCGCTGTTCATTCTGAACGGAGTAGCTTCTTTCGTATAGTCTATGCTTCCGTCATTATTTTTCGAATAACTTCCGAGGACGTGTCTCCATACGCTCCAATTGGTGATTTCGGCTTTCTTATATGTATTAGTGCCCTTATTATACTCGTCCAGAATGGAGTCTTTGTGATTTTTATTATACTTCTCAAGACCTTCGCTTATTTCCGCATACGTTATGTATACATATTTGTTATCTATTTTTTCGATTGTATTGTCTTCTTTCGTCAATGTGATCCACAGCCTAACATACGAAATTCTCCTGTCGAAGACCTCCCAACCGGAGTCTCCGTTTTTCACGCTGTTGATTGCTGCTTCTTCGGAAGAGAAGTTATCGCCTCCTACGTAGATAACGGAACTATCGGTGGGGACTTTTTTGGCTGTTCCGCCGTAAAGGTCGATGTTTACGGGATAACCGTTTCTGGATATATACTGGGTTCTTTCGTTGCAGATAAGAATGTCATTGTCGCGATTGTCGGGATTGTCGGGATTGTTGGTATTGACGTAATACGTCCTGGATCCGTTGTTATCCTCCTTATTAAAAACCGCATAGTTCATTCTGCTGATATAAAGCGATTCGCTTTCTTCAACGATTTTTACGCGGAACTTATAAGTTATCGTCATTCCGTAATTATATACGTTTACGATAAGAGTTTGCGCTTTTCCCGTTCCGAAGTACTCAGAAAATTTATGGCCCGCCTCGAGGGGTGTGTCTGTGTTGCCCGCATACATCTCCAACCAATACGTATTTTTGGAGCCGTTTGCGTTGAGGTAGACAGACCTTCCTGAAATTCCGTTCGCCATTATGAGGTGTACGTATTCCGGTAAGTTGTAATTAGGATTATCGTCCGATTGAGCGCTCCAGTTTTTGCCGTTCGGGTCCGTTCCCTGAGGCTGAACGATAACGTCCTTTTGGATAGTTAATTCGGGATATTGTCCGTCGGGGCTTTGATTCAGATAGCTGCCGCAGTCAAGGAGACCTATTCTTGCGGAGTAAAGATTATGTTCGAGTCCTACGCTTGAAACTACGTGGAAATGCTTTATTCCCTTAACCTTATCGATTACCCGATAATTCGGGTACTGCGTGGAAGTCTTTCCCGTTGCTGCATACTGGAAGAAATGCGGATCGGAATCATTCGTAGAAACGAAATAGAATCTCGTAGTCTTCGCGGTGATTGTGCCGCTGTTGTCTGCTTCCCAACCGATAGCCTTGGCGGGAATATAGAACTCGCCGTTCTCCGGTACAACGGTTTTGTAGTCATATTTGTTTGAATTGTTTATGGTAACTCTCACGCCGGTGTCGAAAACCTTAACGAATGTTCCGTCGTCGCTGAAAACGAGACACTGCGCGCGGTTGGTATAAATCTTTCCGTTATACGCGTCTCCGCCGTGCGCGGACTTATAGAAAGCGTTGATATCGCTGACCATATAGGGATAGTACGTGATTGTTTTACCGCCAATATTAAACCGGTAATAATACCCCTTGCAGGCGTAGTTTTCTATATCGAGCCAATCGGTGACTGTGGGCATACTTATTTTGTCTGCGAACGTATATTTGCCATTGAAAGAAGTATTATTTTTGAGATACTCGCTGAGTTTCCTTCCGTCGGGCATTATATCGCCGCGTATGACATAGAATTTCTTCGTGGTACCGCCGAATTTTATCTCGAATTCGGTCTGGTAAACGGTATCGCCTCCATAGTAACCGTTCATATACACGAAGTTGAAACCGGCTCCGGTAGTTGTTATTGTTCCGTAAAAGTCCTGATTTCCGAGCCCTAAGCCCTCTTTGTCGTAATAATAAGCGTCGTATTCTTTGGTTTCGGAGACGTTATTCGTAACGATTTTTTCGGCTTTGTGTGCATCGATGAGTTCGATATAACACTCATATTTAGCGCAGTAAACGACGTTGCCCGGACGGAAGTATATCGTCAGTTTCCTTATATCCGGACCTTCTGTGCCTGTGCCTGCGCCTAATTCGAGGTAATAGTTGGAGTAATCTTCATAGGAATAGAGACTATGGCTCGCACTGTCGCCCTTGAATCGTATCTGATTGAACCACTGAGTACCCGCAGGGAAAAGATCCGAAGCTCCGATTGCTCCGTTGGTGTCCGGTTTGATAAACACGTAAGGATTATCTCGGGTTCCTTCGCCTTCGAGAGCGGTTGTTCCTCTGATATAGCTGAATTCCATATCGTACTTATCACTCGTCGGAATTTCTTTATAGGAAAACTCGACTTCTCTCGTTCCTGTGCTGCTGCCTTCGCGTTCGAAAAGACTGTACAGCTTCATTTTATCACCGACGAAAACGCAGAGGAAGTACGGGTCCGTTATCTGAGAATGAACAAAGATAGTTGACGTTGCGTTTTTAGTCCCTGCACTGTTCCTGATAAAGAACGCCTTTTCAAGCAGCCCGTCAATCTGGTTATCCGAGTAATGATCTTTCAGCATTGCCGCCACGGCTATATAGCCGGGGCTGCTTGTATCGTCGAGGCTATAGATTTCATCCGTCGAGGAATTATAATTCTTGACGAATCCGTACTCGTCAAAAACGTCCGCTTTTATCTTTGTGTTTTTGTCATCTTCGTATAAACCGTTAGTTCTTTTTCCGATATAGATAAAGTTCCTTGTGAATATACCGTTATAGAAGGTCTTGTCGCCTAAGCCGGTATAAGTTTTAATTTCTCCTCCGTAAAGCTTGAGTATCTCATCGGTCCTCATTCCCTGTATAAAGGAATTGGGAACGTCCTTGAACTCATAAAACTGTTTGTTCGGACCGCCGCCCGTCAGCTTTTCTTCGAAAACCATTGCGTCGACATTAACTTCTATGCTTTTCGTCGATGAAATAATAGTGGTTGGCTTCTCGCTTTCCTTCCGGACAAGCTCGACGGTTATATTGGCAGTTGATTGTCCATTTACGGCGTTGAGGAACTCTTGGCTGTACTTATACGCATTGATTTCGTCGAATATTGCCGTGTTCGAAGAGGATATTCCGTTGAAAGAGCTTCTCAGAGAATCGTAGGAGGTTTTGTCATCGTGCGCGTAATACTCCACGGTCGTGAGATTATAGTTGGTGCTTTCTTCTTTGGACGTTCTTTTGATTTTCCATACGTTGCTGTCCTTAACAATTTCATAAGTAGTATCGACCGTGTTATCCGTACCGCTCTTGCTGTTTGTTAAGGTGTTTCCCGTAAGCTTGGAATTATTGCTTGCGTTTTCCGCTTTAAACGTATACGAGAAAGTCAATTGCTTGCCGTCCGAAGAGATTGTCGGCATTTGAACCCAGCTCCTTCCCTGCTCCTCGGCCAGCTGCTTTATCTGCGCGAGAGCCGCTTTAGCCTCTTCTTCACTACTGAATGTAACTGCGTCCTTATCTCTCGCGTTCCATTCGCCGTTTACACCGACGAATTTCTTCATTTCGTCTTTTGTAAACGTTTTGAGTTCCGTACCGTTAACGGAAACGACGTAGCTGTACTCGGCGTCGGCGTCGGAAGGTAAATTCCTCGTAACGTTCGCAAAAGTAAGAATACCTTTCGAGAAGTCGATTTCCATATCCTCTATAGGCGTATAAGTAAGTTTGCCCGTAGCAAGGATGCCGTACTCGTCAAACATCTTGATTTCCGCGGTTATGGAGCCGTCGAGATTCTTTCTGTAATTGAGTCTGTAATCCGAGGCGAGGATTTCGCTTGCCTTGTCTGCAGTATACGCCGCAAATTCTTTTTCCGCGTCTACGTTAAAGTTACTGTTAAACGTTATCTGCGGTTTGAAAGCTATCGTAGACGGATAATAAGAAACCTGATATTGAGTATCGTTGACTACTACGGTTTTTTCTTTCGGTTCATTTGCGTATTTGACGAAAAGATGAGCGTCGGCAATAGGCGTTCCTCTCATTTTCTTTGCTAAAGAGATAGAATCCCCGAGAATATCTTCGATAACTTGGCTGAATGCAAGAGATTTACCGTTGATGTCCATCGCAAGACGAAGCGCGGACATGGAACGGACCCTGAATCCGCCGATTGATTTTACGTTGATGAACGCGTTATTTTCGATGAACGACACCGAATGAGGAATGGAAACGGTTCCCTCTATTGTCAGAAGCGGAGTTTCGCCGTCAGGTCTGCCTGCCGCATATTCCGGAATAGTCTTTATTCCGTCGGCAAAAACCACTCTTTTGACTTCAAACAGTGATGAGGAGTTAATCTCTCTGGAAAAAGACGAAAAGTCGCTTATAAAAAGCGTATCTTGCGGACTAAAAGTACTGACGTGTCTGGCTATTTCCGCAATCTGAGCCGCACTGAAGCCGGGAAGAGTAACGTTGTTGCCGCTGAAAAAACTTTGTATTCCTTTAAAATCGCCTTCGGACGCGATATTATGAATGGAAGCGAGAATACCCGCAAGATCGCTTCCGGCGGTATTGAGATAAAGGTAGCCCGGAATAATTTCTTCAACCGAACGTTCATAGTCGTAGTTATCGGCAAAAACGTCGAAAATACTCTTTGAAGTTACGAAATCCTCCGCTTTTTTCAGGATTATCGTTCCGCTGGATTTGTCGAACCAGAAGGCGTTACCTTTATTTGCGGTTTTTGGTTGGAAGTCATATTTGGCTAAAGCGTATCTTATATCCGATGCCGTAATATTGTCCGGAATCTGAGAGTCGAAATAACTTATCAGATCTTTCGTCATGGCATTCGCAGTCTGAACGTCGCCGGATTCGTTGGCTTTTTCAATCCATCCCGAGACGCTCGGAATGACTACTGCCGCCAGAATGCCGATGATTACGATGACAATCAGCAATTCGACGAGCGTAAAGCCCTTGTTCGGCTTCTTTTGTCTTTTCATTTTGTTTCCTCCTTTTCCTTTTTTGGGTGCGAATTCTTGCTTTTTTGCGCGGATTTTCGGGTTTTTCCCAAAGTGAAAAACGAAAACTTTTCCTCATCTCGAAAAACAGGCTTTTTTGAAAACCGTGTGAAATGCGCTTTTCACATTCCCTTCGGATGAGGACGCGCGTTGAACGTTACGGAAACTTTTTCCGAGAAAATTCGGATTTACTGCGAAAATTTCCGAAAAACCAACCGAACCCGACAAAATCTCGTCTTTAAAAACAAGAAAATAATTCAGAGTTTCATTTAACGGCGACCGACTTTACCCGCGCAAAACTTCGGAAAAGTCTCGCAAGTCGGCATAATTCTTCACCGTTTCGACACGCATTGTCCCCAATGGTTCATCTTCGGGACGGTTTGTCCGGGAAGAAGGCTTGGTTAAAGGATTATTGAACGCTTCTGTGAATTCCGACTCCCGCGCCTGTAACGCATTAAGCTTCAAACTAACTCAAAATTTACATAAAACTTACATAACGTTCGACCGAAAGTAGAACGAATTTATAAAGAAACGCATAAATTTTAAGAATTATTCGGTCGTTTAATAGCTAATTGAGGTGATTTCCGTTTATTTTTGCAAAAAATCCCATTTTCGGTAAAAAACGATATTCTCGGATAAATAAAACAAAAAACAAATAAAATTGCATATCGGCAATCGAATCGCACGGAAAAATCCGTTTCCAGAGGCTCTTTTCCGACTAAAAAACGACGTTCGGACATAAAATAATAGGGATAATCGGGCGGATTTCGAGAGAAAAAGTCGTAAATTTCCGAGGATGAACAACTTCACGCTCCCGCGATTTTCGGAATCGGGGAAATTCCTTCGATTTCAAGCGGTTTTTGAACGCTTTGACAAAACTATTTTATTATAAAATCATTTATGCGCGAGTTTGAGGAACGTCCGTAGTTACTTTTTCATCGCGTTAAAAACGTTCGAAGAACGCAAATCCAAACGCCTTTCCGGCAACGGAAAAAAAGCTCGAAAAGTCGGATATTTGCGGGATTTTTTCGGCGTTTTCGGCAAATCCCTTCCGCGTTTTTGAGAGCGAAAAAACGGAACTTTTCCGCGATTTCAAAAGGAAAATCATCGGTTGATTGAAAATAAAAAAGCGTTTATTTTTGCCGAAACGAGTTTCAAATTCGACAAAAAAACTCAAAATTCGCGCAAAAGGTTTTTTAAAAGGCGTATTAGCACTGTTTTTGCATAATAAAGCAGGAAACGCTTTGCTCCCGAGCGGGCGGACAAAAAGCAAATTCGATGATTGCAAATGCTTGACGAACAGGAGAAGGTATGGTAAAATGTAGGCGTGATGGTGCGGGGACTGCGGAACGGCTGAGTTTTCCGATTTTTTTCGGAAAATGTATAGCATATTCTATCAGACTTTGCGTCGTTACGGGAAAAACCGATATACGGCAGCGTTTTTGTTTTCGGCACGTCCGTGGCGTTAACGCCGTTTTAAGGTTGCATTCAGGCAGAATACGACCGTTTGCGGCTTTTTCCCGCGTTATTTCGAAAAGTATTGCCTGCGGGCGGCGTTCGTCGGAATTTCGCCTTGCGGAGGATAGGATTCCCCCAAGAATCAGGCGCGAGCCGATGAGGTTTGCAGAGCGACGGCGAGCTTGAAATCCACTACTAACTTGCGACCCCGAGCTTTACCCGGCAACCTTCGTCCTATCCGAAACGAAGCGGGCGGCGGAAGTGAACTCAAGGCGATACTTTTTCGTTGTAACTGCTTGTGCGGCAAGATTTCGATTCGCGAACGTTGAATGTAACGAGATTATTATTCAACGTTTTTCGGCGACGAATCCGGCGGGAAAATCCGAGGTTCGTGAGGTCTTATGCGCGCGGCGTAGAGTTCGATTTATCGCCCTGTATGAGCGGGGAATCTTCCCGGACAAACCGTCCCGAAGATGAACCATTGAAGGCGAATTTGTGAACGAGGTGAAATTCGGTTGAAACAGGATAAAAACAGTTGACAGCCTTGATTTTGCCGTGATATACTGTCTGTGCTCATATTTTCGGGCATTTTTCGATGAATTTATCGGGGAAAATTGCAGAAAATACTGCTTATCCGAGCCAAAAGACGTTCGACAACCAAAAATGAACGCCGTTTCGATCGCGTGAAAAATCGAATTTCATTTGTGAAAGAAAATTTCACATAGCGATTTGACGGCTGACGTCGCGGAAAAGAGCTGCGATTCAACGTGTATAACGAAGCGCTGCATGCGGACGCCGGTCGTGTATCGGAAAAAAGGAAAAGGAGGAAAAAAATGAAAAGACAAAGAAAGACAAATCAGGGCTTCACGCTTGTCGAGCTGCTTATCGTTATCGTGATCATCGGTATTCTTGCGGCAGTGATTATTCCGAACGTGGCGAACAATATCGAAAAAGGACGAATCGCCAGCGATGTTTCGGACGTAAGAAACATGAATACCATTCTCTCGACCTATTGCCTGTCGAACGGTATCGACGCGACGAAGCTTGAGGCTCCCGAGGTCAGAGCCATCGTTTCCAGCGAGGAAAAGAACTTTACCTTTGCTCCGAAGGGCACGCAATCCACTTTCTGGTACAACAAAAACGAAGGTAAAATCGAGCTTGCGCAGCAGCCTCTTATAACTCCCGGCGGCACGAGCGGCAGCAGACTCGATTCCGTTTACGCGAATTTCACGCCCGGCTCAATCGAGGAGCTTGTCAGCGGTTATCTCTATCTCAATACCAAGGATAAAACCAACGTAGCCAATCTGCTTTTCCAGCTGAGAAATATCTCGGAGAGCAGCGATTACACTAACTCGATCGTACCGAGAACTGAAAAGCTCCCCGAAAGTGTAAGGGCTGCCGTTAAAAAAGTCGTAGAAGAATTCGATATCAAAACTACGGCATACATAAACGCTTCGGGTGCCGTTACCCAGAGAGGCGACGATTTGAAGCACTTTGTGTTTGCGAGCGATCTGAAGGTTGTTCCATTAACGAGCGGTATAGTCAGTGCAGCGGACGGTGTGAACATAAGAATCCCTGCGACGGTCGAAGTCGTTATGCCGGGCGCGTTCAGCCAAATCTCTTCAGCAACCAAGCTTGAATTGACTAAGCCGGGAACCAAAATTCTTGAGGGCGCGCTTTCCGAGAGTATCAAAGCCTCGAGCTCGGTCAGCGAAACCGCTATAGATAACGACCGCATAAAAAAGGGTAACAGACTTATTACCGTAACGGTGAACGGTAGGGAATTCGGGTTCACTAAGTTACCGGAAGACAACCGTGAAGAACATGTAACAGATCCGTCATCACCCTATCGCGAGCTTAATATCAACCTGCTGCAAAGCATTATTGATACGAGCACAGTAGCCGCAGGCGGCAATTCGGTAAAGATCAACACTCAGGCGTTTTTGAATGATTTTTCCGGCGTTACTTCGCTTACAGTCATTAAAACCCCGAAAGCAGAAGACTTTTACGATATTACGGTTATGGCTTTCGACGGAAACGGAATGGTACTCAACCTTCTTATCACCATAAAAGAGAAATAAAAAAAACCAACTGTAACCGCTCGGCGGATTACATAAAAAAACAAAAAAGGAGAAAAAACATGAAAAAGCAAAAAATCATTCTTGTTGCAGTATTGGCAATGGCATTGGTAATGCTTATGGCGTGCGGCCTTCTTTCCAAGGTCGAATCCATCGAATTTACCAAAGCACCCGCGGCTTCTTATGAGCTGAACAAAAAAGTGGAAGCGAAAGACTTCACCGTAACGATTTCCTTTGTCGGCGGTAATCCCGCTCCTCAGACCATTGCGCTTACCGACTCCCGCCTGACCGTTGAAGGTCTTGTGGACGGAAGGCTCGATACGGCTACCGTAGGCAGAAAAACCCTTAAGGTCACCTATCAGGGCGTAAGCATTACCATTTATTACGCCGTAACGGGCGAAGAGGCAACCAAAACATGGGCTGACGCTACCGAAGCAGATGGCGACGGATACGCCCTTTATCAGGATCTTATGAATTCCGAAAAGGCCACAATCGACCTTACAGCAAACAAAATTTACGACCTTTCCAAATATCAGTGGAAGAGCGTGGACGTTAACAGAGCCCTCACAATCAACGGTAACGGCGCTACTATCAAAGGCATGACCATAACAAGCAAAAATGCGGTATCCTTTGACACAGACAAAAAGAATTCCGCAGCAGGTTTCCTCGGTTTTGTAAATGCAGATGTAACCGTTACAAACCTTAAATTCGAAGATCCTACCATTAACTACCTCTATAACACCGTTCCTCAGAACAAAGAGGAAGAACTCAGCAAAAACTACGGCGTGGTTATCGGCAGAATCGGAGTAGCAACCGTTAAAGTTGAAAAAGTAGAAGTTACTAACGCATACCTCAGAGGTATGGGCCGTGTCGCAGGTATCGTAGGTTCTACCAGCAGTACTACTAAAGGTCTTGAGGTACAAGAGTGCGTAGTACGGGGAGCTTTCGTAGGTTATAACCCCGTTACCGAATCCTCCGGCGACGGCGAAGCAGACAAACTCGCAGGTATTCTCGGTCAGCATCAGGGCGGAACGCTCACTATCAACCTCTGCCGTGTTAAAGTAGCCATCAACGGCACCCGTGACCTTGGCGGTATCGTAGGATTCATTAGCAGCACAGCAACTAATATCACCAACAACCAGGTAGAAGAAGGTTCTGTTATCGGTGCTACCGTCCTCGGCGGTATGGATTTCGAAACGAAAGGTACGAGAAACGTGGGCGGCGTTGTAGGAACTCTTCAGAACAGCAACATAAACTACACCATTACAGGCAATACTTTCAAAGGAGTCGTTTCGGGTAACTCGGCTTATAACGAAACTTCCACAGGCAATTATGTAGGCGGTTTCAGAAGATTAAAAACTACAACTAAGTTCAAGGTAAACAACACCGAATACGAAGTACGTATGGATCCTACTAACTACTTCAACGATGTTAAAACCCAAATCGAAAAGCTCAACAAAGATCTTGCGGTAGTAAATCCCGGAGTATAACTCTACGGTTAACTATTGGCTCCCCTTTATAGGGGAGCTCTTTTTTTGCCATTTCGGTTGTAAATATTCCGTCCCTATAACAACAAAATCGACAACAGCAGCGGAACGGGAAGATACCAGGCGAATTTACGAAAATTCCCGCTTTTCAAGAGCTTTTCCACAGCTCCGAGCGCAATAAGTCCGACCGTCGCCGAAATGAAAACGCCGACGGCTTTATTCACGCAATCGAGAGGCGTTCCGCCCGAAAAAAGTGATTTCCCGTGTAAGACTGCCTCAAAAACGTCCGCCGCCGCGCCTCCGAGAATGACGGGGACGGACAGCAGAAAGGAATACTCGCCCGATTCCTCCCTCCCATAGCCGGAAAACCTCAGCGCGGAAACGGTCGAACCGCTCCGCGATAGCCCGGGAATAATCGCAAGTCCCTGAACGGCTCCGACGATAAGCGCGTCTTTGATTTGCATTGAAGAAATCGATTTGACTGCCTGTGGATTATTTTTATTCAGAAGCAAAAGAACAAAGGTTGCGAGAAACCCGAACGGAAGCAGATATTTTTCCGTTCCTTCGGGCATAAAAAGCTTCCATACGGCGGCGATTACGAAGGTCGGTGCGCTCGATATAATCAGGCATAAAACCCGATGATCGCGCGGATTTTTGATAAGCCTTACGATTGTTTCGCGGTAATACACCAACACCGCGGCGAGCGTTCCTACGTGCAGCCATATGAAAAAACCGATGTCCGCCGAGCTTCCGAGAAGGCTTTCTGCCAGAAACAGATGACCGCTGCTCGATACGGGCAGAAATTCCGTCGCGCCCTGAATTATTCCGAAAATTATCGCCTGCCAAAGAGCCATTTTATTCTCTCCTTTAACGACAAATTATACCTGCCGTTAATTTTATTTTATGCCGCTATCCGAATTTTTAGCCGGGATTTATTTTCGAAAAAATGTTGGGCTTCTTCTCTTCGGGGTATGTTGTTGTACTAACAGGAGGTGCAACCTGTGAAAAATATAGTCAAGAACTTTAGCGCGGAAGCATAAATTCACCAGACAGTCAAAGCAATTCAAAAGAAATGAAAGAACTTCTTGGATAGGAGTCAAGGCATCACGAGGAGCTTGAAACGAGCTTCCCAAAAGAGCAGAAAGAAACATTCAAAAAGTTCTACGATTGCCGGAGCGGCTATATGACCATCGCCGAAGCAGCCATCTTCTTCGGGTATACTTAAAGTTATGAGTGCAGATAGCTTTAGAGAGAATTATTATCCGCGAAATAACGGCAAGGCACGGCAAATCCGCAATACAGCAGTTCAACATCGATTTCCGCTATGAAAACCTGCGCCCGAAGAAGTTTCATAATACACAAAAAAACCAATAGGGCGGACAGTTGAAACTGTCCGCCCTTAGATACCGGGCCGTGCCATACGTAGTTAATATCCTTATGAGAAACGGAGTTAAAGTCGTTCTTTTTGCATATTTTTAACGTTTTTTTGTATATTTCCGACGTTTTTTGCCGGGTTTTCGGGCGCGTTGAATTAAATTTTGCCGAGATAATCTTCGATGAACGGCTGAATGTTTCCGTCCATAACGTCCACGATGTTCGCGTTTTCGAAGCCCGTTCTGTGGTCTTTTACGAGCGTATACGGGCAGAATACGTAGGAACGGATCTGGCTTCCCCATTCGATTTTTTTGATTTCGCCCTTGAGGGAATTTGCTTCCTCGGTCTGTTCGCGCTCTTTGAGTTCTATGAGCTTGCCCTTGAGCATCGCCATAGCCTGAAGTCTGTTCTGGACCTGACTTCTCTCGTTCTGACAGGCGACTATGATTCCGGTAGGAATATGCGTGATTCTGATTGCGCTCTCGGTTTTATTGACGTGCTGACCGCCCGCGCCCGAAGAGCGGTAGGTATCGACTTTCAGGTCTTTTTCGTCGATTACGATATCGATATCGTTGTCGATTTCCGGCATAACTTCAAGGGAAGCAAAGCTCGTATGGCGGCGTTTATTCGCATCGAAGGGCGATATTCTGACCAGTCTGTGGACGCCCATTTCGGCTTTGAGGTAGCCGTAAGCGTTTTCTCCCTCAACTGTAAAAGTAACGGATTTTATACCGGCTTCTTCTCCGTCGAGCAGATCCATAAGACGGACCTTGTAGCCTCTTCTTTCGGCGTAGCGCGTATACATTCTGTAAAGCATACTCACCCAATCCTGCGCTTCGGTTCCGCCCGCGCCCGCGTGAAGGGAAAGGATTGCGTTATAGCCGTCGTATTTTCCCTTTAAAAGCGTGGAAATATAGAGATCCGCGACTTCTTTTTTAAGTTTTTCGAAATCCGCGGCTGCTTCTTCTATAAGTTCCTCGTCGCCGTCCGTCATTTCGACCAGTTCCGCGACGTCCGTGAGTTTCTTTTCCAGCGAAAGATAGGAATTTATCTTATTTTCGACGGCTTTTGCTCTTTGAGAGACTTTCTGCGCGTTGCCCTGATCCATCCAGAAATCTTCCGCATGTTGTTGTTTTGTCAGTTCGTCGAGTTCGGCTTGCAGTTCAGGCAAGTCAAAGGGACTCACCTATCCCTTTCAATTTAGCCAAAGTTTCTCTTAAATCTCTGTTGAGATCTTCTATCTGTACCAAATTTATCACCATCCTTTTTCGGTAGATTTTCTTTATTTTCGTTTTAATCGTCCGCTCGTTTTCTTTTTCGGAATCGATTTCCGTCCGCGTCCGAAGGAATCTTATCCCGTATTCGGCTTGCGTCCGGTAAATCTCATCCTTTGCGGGCGTTCAACTGTTTCTGTTTGCGTTCTTCGCGGCGGAGTTTTCTTTGTTTCTCCATATATTCCTCGTACTCGGCTTTTCCGCAGCAGTCCTTATAGCGTTTTCCGCTTCCGCAGGTACAGCGCGCGTTGAAATCCTTTTCGCCGTTTTCGGGCTGTTCGCGGATATCGTTCTTTTCGGTATCGGCGTTGAGGTTGCGCTGAATAGGCGTGAAGAGGAGGAATCTTATAGTATTGAACTTAATATCCTGCTGCATTTCTTCGAAGAGGTCGTAGCCTCGTATCTTGTACTCGATAACGGGGTCTCTCTGCGCGTATGACTGAAGTCTTACGACGTCTTTGAGTTCGTCCATTCTGTCGATATGGTACATCCAGAGAGTGGTTATATTGCGGAGGAGGAAATGTCTTTCGATTTCGTCGGGGTCTACGCCTATGCTTCGGGTATCTTCGCGACGCTCGTTATAAAACTCCCTGATAGTCTGCGTCCATTCCTTGCGGAGGTCGTCCTTGGAGCGGTTTTTATCCTCCTCCGTGAAGAACTTGCTTGCTCCCGGGAAGTAATAAACCGCCGATTTATTAAGCTCGGCTATATTCGCGTCGCTCATTTTTTCCGTTTCGGACATAACCTTATCGAAGGTGAAGTCGCAGTAGAAATCGAGCATATCCGTTATATCGGAATGGATATTCTCGCCGTTTATGACCTTTCTTCTTTCGGCGTAGATAACGTTTCTCTGGAGGTTGAAAACGTCGTCGTACTGAAGGACTCTTTTTCTTACCGCGAAGTTATTGGCTTCGACGGCTTTCTGGGCGTTTTCGATGGCTTTGCTGATGATTCCGAGGGAGATGGGGGTATCGTCGTTCTGACTGAGCGAGCCGTAGAGTCTTTTTGCCATAGCGATTTTTTCTTCGCCGAAGAGTCTTACGAGGTCGTCGTCGAGGGAGATATAGAATATACTGCTTCCGGGGTCTCCCTGACGGCCGGATCTTCCGCGGAGCTGATCGTCGATTCTTCGGCTCTCGTGTCTTTCGGTACCGATGATTCTGAGTCCGCCCAGTTCCACGACCTTTTGTTTTTCGCCCTTTATGAGGGTTTCGTATTTTGCGAGGAGGTCTCTGTAAAGCGACTGAAGCTTACGGGTTTCCTCGTCTCCTTCGACGTAACTCGACGCGATTTCGACCTGCTCGACGGTATAATCCAGCCTTTGCATTTCTTCTTTCGCGAGGAATTCGGGGTTTCCGCCGAGGAGGATATCGGTTCCTCTGCCCGCCATATTGGTAGCAATGGTAACGCTTCCGACTCTTCCTGCCTGAGCGACGATTTCGGCTTCTTTTTCGTGATATTTCGCGTTGAGGACGGTATGCGGGACGCCTTCTTTTTTAAGGTCTGCCGAAAGCTCTTCGCTTCTTGCGACCGAAACCGTGCCGACGAGTACGGGCCTTCCTTTTTCGTGGCAGTCCTTGATATCCCTGATAATCGCGCGTATTTTTCCCTCGTGCGTGCCGTAAACGACATCCTGTTCGTCTTTTCTTACGCAGGGCTTATTGGGCGGAATGACCACTACGTCGAGATTATAAATCGAATTGAATTCGCCCTCTTCGGTTTTTGCGGTACCGGTCATTCCCGAAAGCTTTCTGTAAAGTCGGAAAAGGTTCTGATACGATATAGTCGCGAGGGTTTGATTTTCCTCCTGAATACGGACGTTCTCCTTGGCTTCGAGAGCCTGATGAAGTCCGTTCGAGTAGCGTCTTCCTTCCATTTTACGGCCGGTAAATTCGTCTACGATGACGATTTCTCCGTTTTCGACGATATAATCGGTATCGCGCTGTTTGAGGGTATGGGCGTAGAGCGACTGATTGATATAGTGGTTTATGGCCGTGTTTTCGATATCGCCGAGGTTTTCTATGTCGTAGAATTTTTCGGCTTTCTGAACGCCCGAATCGGAAAGACGGACGGTCCTGAGCTTTTCGTCGACCTCGTAATCCTCGGGCTTGAGGGAGCGGACGAATCTGTCCGAGCGTTTGAAGTCGTCGGTAGAGGCGTCGCCCTGTCCGGAGATAATGAGCGGCGTTCTCGCTTCGTCGATAAGAATGCTGTCCACCTCGTCGATAATCGCGAAATCGAGTTCTCTCTGCATAATACGCGACTTTGACATAGCCATATTGTCGCGGAGATAATCGAATCCGAATTCGGTATTCGTGCCGTAGGTTATATCGCAGGCGTAGGAGGCTTGTTTCTGACGGACGGTCATTTTCGGGAGTACGACTCCGACCGTAAGTCCCATAAAGCGGTGGATTTTGCCCATCCATTCGCAGTGGAAATTCGCGAGGTAGTCGTTGACCGTAACGACGTGAACGCCCTTTCCCGCGAGCGCGTTGAGATAGGCGGGAAGGGTGGAAACGAGGGTTTTTCCCTCGCCGGTAGCCATCTGACAGATTCTTCCCTGATGGAGAGATATTCCGCCCATAACCTGAACGTAATAGGGTTTCTGCTTGATGACGCGGAAGGCTGCTTCTCTTATCGCGGCGAAGGCGTCGGGAAGAATATCGTCGAGGGTTTCGCCCTTTGAAAGCCGTTCTTTGAGGGCGGGAGTAACCGCCTGAAGCTCTTTATCGGAAAGAGAAGCGTATTTCGATTCGAGAGCTACGACTTTATCGGCTGTTTTGCGGAGCTTTTTAAGCTCGCGTTCGTTTTCGGAAGGGAAGATTTTACTGAATATCCCCATTGTTGACCTCCGTAGGCTGCGCGTCGGATTTGGTTTCGGTTGTTTTTCCGTCGCTGAAGTATGTTTCGTAACGCTTTTCCTCTTCGGGAAGGAAGAGTTTGAGCAGAGTGTTTCTCAATACGATGAAGTTGTTTTTGACCATTCCGTAAAGGTGGCGGCGGTTTCCGACGAGGACGACGGATTTTTTCGCTCTGGTTACGGCGGTATAAAGAAGGTTCTTGTTGATGATGGAAGGCGGGCCGCTGGTTATCACGATAACGGCTACGTCGAATTCGCTTCCCTGACTTTTATGGACGGTAACGCAGTACGCGAGTGTAAGGTCCTGAAGGGAGTTTCTCTGATATTCGACTATCCGTCCGTCCTCGAAGGTAACGGAAAGTCCCGCGCCTTCGACCTCCGAAACGAAACCTATATCGCCGTTATAGACGCCTTCGCCCGATTCTATACTTCCGTTTTCTGCGATTTTCACCCATTCCGCCTGATAGTCGTTCGCCGTCTGCATAACCTTGTCGCCCAGACGAAAGACCGTTCCGCCGTATCTTATTTCGCCCTTTTCGCGCGAAGGCGGGTTGAGCGTCGCCTGAAGCCGCGCGTTTATGTTGGCAACTCCCGCGGGACCTGCCTTCATCGGCGCAAGCACCTGAATCTCCGTGGGATTTTTCCCGTGGAATTTCGGGAGCCTTTCCGCCGTAAGTTCGACGACGGTCGAGGCGATTTCTTCGGGGGTTTCTCTGTTTAAAAAGAAGAAATCCGTACTTTTGTTGTTTATGACGGGCATTTCGCAGGCGTTTATGAGGTGGGCGTTTGAGATAATGAGGCTTCCGTCCTCCTGACGGTAGATATGTTTGAGGAAGGAGACCTTTATAAGTCCCGAGGAAATTATATCCGCGAGAACGCTTCCCGCGCCGACCGAAGGGAGCTGATCCTTATCTCCGACGAGAATAAGGACGGAGCCGTCCTTTACGGCCTTGAGGAGGGCGTTGAACACGAATATATCGGTCATCGAAACCTCGTCCACGATGAATACCTTTCCGTCGAGCGGAGAATCCTCGTTTCTTCCGAAATAAGGTCCGCTGCGGTATTGGAATTCGAGGGCGCGGTGAATGGTTTTCGCGTCTTCGCCCGTAGCCTGCTGCATACGTTTGGCGGCTCTTCCCGTGGGCGTAAGACAAACGGGGTCTATGCCTCTCGCGTGGAAGATATGACAGATACACTTTATAATCGTGGTTTTGCCCGTTCCCGGTCCGCCCGTAATAACGCTGACGCCGCTGTTTACCGCGTCGAGGACGGCTTGCCTCTGGAGCGGATGAAGGGTTATCCCGTTGATTCTTTCGTAATTCCTGATAAGGTCGTCGTCGTTTTGCGGGGAAGGAGCCGAGCGTTTAAGTCTTATAAGCTTGGCAGCAATGCTTTTTTCGGTGTTATAGCAGCTGTAAAGAGCCACGCAGTTTTCTTCGCTTAAGGAGAATCTTCTTATCGTAAGTTCGAGTTCGAGGATCTGCATAACTCTGTCGTAAGCGGCTTTGTTTTCCTCGGGATCTATTTCGAGGAGGGAAAAGGTTTTTTCCGAAAGCTCGGATTCGGACATATAAGTATTCCCGTTTTTTTCGGAGTTTTCGCGAAGGACGTAAATTATCCCCGCGCGGATTCTGAATTCTCCCGTCGGCGAATACCCCATATTCCGCGCGATTTTGTCCGCTGTAATAAAACCTACGCCGTCCACGTCGTCTATAAGAACGTAAGGATTCTCTTTGAGTCTTTCGGAGGTTTTCTCCTTATATATATTGTATATTCTGACGGCGAGATTGAGCGTCATATTGAAGCTCTGAAGAAACATAATCTGTTCCTTCATTTCTTTTATCGAGGAATAACTTTCGCCTATTTCGAGAGCTTTTCTTTTGGAAACTCCTCTGACCGCGACGAGAAGTTCGGGCTGATTTTCGATGACGTCGAGGGAGTCCTCGCCGAAGACCTTTACGATTTCCTTTGCGGTTGCGGGGCCTATACCCTTGATGACTCCGCTCGCGAGGTATCTTTCGATTCCCGCCGCGCTTTCGGGTTCGGCGACGGCGCATTCCGAAACGACGAACTGTTCTCCGAACTTACTGTGCCGCGTAAATTCTCCCGTAAGCTCGAGGCATTCTCCTTCGCTGACCGAGGGGAGATTTCCGACGCAGGTTATCGGCTCCTTATTCTTTTTGACGATAAGATCGAGGACGGTATAGCCGTTGTCTTTATTGCAGAATATTATTGAATTGACGGTACCTTTGATTTTCATCGTTTTTTTTGCCGCGTCCGAAGGGAGAGTCTTTTTTTGCACGTTACGATTTATTATTATACACTCATATTAAGCTTTTGTCAACGCAAAAAGCGTCGGCGAATATTTCCGTTATATTTCCGCTCGTCGCGAAGTATAAATAATCGCGGAGTTTTTCCGTTTTATAAGGAGGATTTTATGATAATCAAGCCCGAAACCGTATATATAAGTCCCGAAGCCGAAATAAGTCCGTCCGCAACGATTATGCCATACTGCGTGATAACGGGGAATACGAAGATAGGCGAAAACACCGTCGTTTGCAGCTTTTCGCGCATAGATTCCTCCGAGATAGGAAGGAACTGCTCGATAGGTCCGTACGCCCGTCTGCGGGAAAACTGCGTAATAAGCGACGACTGCCGCGTGGGGAATTTCGTCGAGGTAAAAAACAGTCTTCTCGGCAGGGGAGTAAAAGCGGCTCATCTGACCTATATAGGCGACGCGGAAATAGGAAGCGGCTCGAACGTAGGCTGCGGGGTGATATTCTGTAATTACGACGGGAAGAAAAAACACCGCTCGGTTATAGGTGAGAGGTGTTTTATCGGAAGCAACGTGAATCTGATCGCGCCTCTGTCGGTCGGTTCGGGGAGTTTCGTAGCCGCCGGTACGACCGTAGACCGTTCCGTTCCCGAAAATTCCTTCGTCAGAGGAAATCGCGATCTTAAAATCGTCCGTAACGTACGAGTCGGTTCCCGCGGCGGAAAAGACGATTGAAAGCCGAGGTTTTATCTGCTTAAAATGCTGTCCTTTATGTCCTTGACCGCGGCTGCGGCTTTGGTATCTCCGTCCTGAATGAGCCCCGATACTTTATCTCTCGCGTGCATTATGGTCGTATGATCCCTGCCGCCGAAATACTGTCCGATATTGATGAGCGGGACTGTAAGCATTTCCGTTATAAGGTAAATACAGATCTGGCGCGGTTCCACGATTTCCTTATTTTTCTTTTTGCCGATGAGGGCGTTCTTGTCCACTCTGTAATAAGCGCAAACGCTGTCCACGATTCTGTCTATCGTGATAACCTCCCGCTTGTCGTCGCGAAAGTCTTTCAGGGCTTCTCCGAGAACGTCCTCGCTGTCCACGGGTTTTCCCGTGAGAGCCGCGTAGCTCACGACCTTCGTAAGAAGTCCTTCCATTTCACGGACGTTGCTCTGAACCTTGTCCGCGATAAGCTCCAGAACTTTATTCGGGACGTCGAGGTTATCCTGAATGGCTTTTTTCTGAAGAATTGCGATTCTCGTTTCGAGGTCGGGCGGCTGTACGTCGGCGATAAGGCCTCCTTCGAATCTCGTTCTCAGCCTTTCTTCGAGAGGTTTGATTTCTCTGGGCGGACGGTCGGAGGAGATAACGATTTGTTTCTGCATATTATACAGGTCGTTGAAGGTATGAAAGAATTCCTCCTGCGTGGAAACGGTTTTCGCGATGAACTGAATATCGTCTATCATAAGAACGTCCACGTTTCTGTACTTGTTGCGGAAGCGTTTCATTTCGTCGTTTTTGTTGCTGTCGCGGAGAGCTTCTATGAGGTTGTTCGTAAAATGCTCGCTCGAAACGTAAAGACATCTGAGGTCGGGACGGAGAAAATGGAGGCGGTTTCCGATTGCGTGCATAAGGTGCGTTTTTCCGAGTCCCGCCGGGCCGTAGATAAAAAGCGGATTATAACGCTTCCCGGGGTTTTCGGAAACGGCTTTGCTCGCGGCGGCTACGAATTCGTTGGATTTTCCCACGACGAAGTTATCGAAGGTATATTTCGATATAAACGCGGAGGTCTTTTCGTCCTCGTCCGAGAAATCCGCCTGATCTTCTATGTAATCCTTGAAAAGCTCTTCTTCCGCCGGCGTAATGACCTGTACGTCCGAGAGCTTGTCCGAGTAATTCCTGTCGATTACGTCTTTTATGTTCCGGCGGAATCTCTTTTCCACCAGCGCCTGAGTAGCCGCGTCCTCCGCCATAAGAATGAGTTTGTTTCCGACTTTACAGAGAGGGCGTAATGTCTGTATCCAGAGGTCGTAAGCGACGGCCGGCACCACCGGCACGAGGTCGCTCTGTATGTTGTCCCACAATTCGTCGATATTTACGTTAGCCATAATCTGCTCCTCTGTCAATTCCGTTGGATAAAATAATTACCACCTTATATTATAACATACGAATCCGATTTATGGGTGGATTTTTACCATATATTTTTTCATTTTTGGAAAAAATCTTCGGATTTTTTTCCGGACGCTACACTTTTCCGTTTTCGTCAGTTATGAATCATATCGGAAATTCTGTATAATTATTTATCTTGACAGAATTTTTCGGGTGTGCTAAAATCCTCCTGTCGGCGCGGACGGAAGAAGTTCCGTACAACGCCGAGGACGGATTTCCCGCGGATTTTTCGGGGATTCGGAAGGAGGAAGGCGATGAATTCGTTAAAACAAACGCATCTTTTCGACGCGAGCGACGTGGATTTTATGAGCAGAGCGACGCTCGTTTCTTTACAGAGAGTATTTCAGTCCGTTGCTGCCGCCGATTGCAAAAGACTCGGTGTGGGAACGAAGGCTCTTTCCGGATGCGGAATGGGCTGGGTTCTTTCGAGAATGAAGTACAGATTCTTCGGAATGCCCGTTCTCGACGACTGTGCGGTTTTCGAAACCTGGACCAATCCTCCGCGGGGCTGCGAATTCGTAAGGCTCCTCGATATTACGGACGAACGCGGGAATCTTACGGTTCAGGGCGTTTCCAAGTGGTGCGTCCTCGACATAAACACGGCGAGGCTCGTTCCCGTCGGAGAAGTTCCCTACGACCGCAGTCAGCCCTTCCGGACGGACAATGCTTTCGGCTCGGATTTCAAGAAGCTCGTTTTCGACGGAGAATGGACCCGCGTTTTCGACGAGGTTATCCGCCTCAGCAAAATCGACGTCAACGGACATCTCAACAACACCCGCTATTTCGAATTCGTAACCGACTGCTTTACTCTCGAGGAAGCGGGAAAGTTCGGAATCTCGGAATTTCAGATGGATTTCCGTTCTCAGGTCAGAGAAGGGCAGACGCTTTCCGTATTTTCCGCAAGGGAAGGGGAAGACGAATTCCGTTTTAAAGGCGAAGCCGACGGAACGGTCGCGTTCCTCGCGAAAATGAAAATAAATAAGTTGAAATAAAAGTAAGTAAAGATAAAAGTAAAGAAGGTAAAAATAAAAGTAAAGAAATTAAAACGAAAGCGAAGGAATTAAGAATGAAGGTGAGAGGTAAAAATAAAAGTAAGGAATGTAAAAATAAAGGTATGGAGTTAAAATAAAAGTAAGGAAGTCAGAACGAATGCAAGGAAATTAAAACGAAAGCGAGAATAAAAGCAGAAAGGTAAAAATGAAGGCAAGGAGGGTACAGACTCGCAAAAAACGCCGTAAAGAGCGGTAAAAACCTTATGCGGCGGCGTGTAAAAATGAAAACAAACCCGTCGGATTGTCGGGAAAAAATCTTGACATAAGGGTTCCCTTGTGCTATAATACACAAGCATTCGCAAGAACGCAGGCAGCGACGCGGGGTAGAGCAGTCCGGTAGCTCGTCGGGCTCATAACCCGGAGGTCAGGTGGTTCAAATCCCCTCCCCGCAACCATGTGGCGGCGTAGCTTAGTTG
>ULSO01077161.1_pt1 | contig 42880 bp, 49 predicted proteins | sample 1956701 | NCBI WGS metagenome assembly ULSO01 (sample SAMEA4835708, study PRJEB28245) | human gut metagenome | biome: gut microbiome; material: fecal sample | place: Denmark | collected 2008 | reverse complement strand
CGGCATTTTCGGATTCGTATATCGCCGCGATTGCCGCCGTTATAGCCGCAACGATCTCGCCGTCGTTTTCCGGTTCGTCCGCCGCTTTTTCCGCGGCAGAAGTCGCTTCTGCTCTGCGCTGCTTTATTCCCGCCGCCGCTTTTTCCGCGGCGCCGAATCCTTTGGAAAACAGCATCAGGATGAGCACCAGCACTATAAGCACGGCGATGACGATGACAAAGCCGAGCACGCACAGCAACGCCACTTCGCCTGCGTTGTAACCTTCCACTATCGAAAGCATGGCTCACCCCTTCGCCGCGACGCGAAGCGCGGCAATAAGATACTGTCTTGTATGCGCGGGCAGCAGCACGGTATCGAAATGTCCTTTTTCGGCGGCCTTGACCGCGGAATTATCTTCCGCATATACCTCGGCGAAATTTGCTTCGGTTTTTTCCTGATCCTTTGCCTTCGCGATATCGTCGCCGTACAGCATACGCGCCGCCGCAGCGGATTCGAGAGGAGTCACGGACGCGCAGTCCCATGCCATCGTATAATCATACGACGATTTCGATGCGAATATCGAATAAGCCGCTCCCACGGCTTCTCCGCAGACAAGCGCTATTTTCGGTACCTGCACGTTGCCGTAAGCGTATATCATATCGCTCACGTTGCGCATGAGGCAGCACTGCTCCTGATGAGCGTCCACTACAATGCCCGTACTCGATACGAGGTTAACGACGGGTATGCCGAAACTGCTTGCGGTATTGAGAAAATCGGTTATTTTGGACGCGCCTTTCGCCGTCAGCTTACCGTCCACTCCGATAACCGCTGTCGTCACGCCGCAAAGCCTTGCGAACGCCGTGACAACATTGTCGGCTATGCCGCCGCGAATTTCCACGACCGAACCGGCGTCGAACGCTTCTGCCAGTACGTCGCGTACGGAAGACGACGCGGTAAGTTTTTTGCATACTCTGTTGGGATCATCCGCGGTGTCCTGCACGGGCGAAGAAAGATCGCCCAGCACTTTGATAAGCAATTCCCTGAGCTCGCCGTCGCCGCCCACTATATTCGTGACGGCGCCGCTCTTCTCGTAATGTGTTTTCGCAGAAGAGCAATCGCCGCCGGCTGCCGACAGCAGAAGCGGACTTGCCGTCGCAATCTGAGCCTTGTCGTAGGCAATAAACAGATCGGAAAGACCCGACAGGTAAGAAAGCATGCCGTAATTTCGACCTTTTACTACCGTGATTACCGGCACGCTGCCGTATGCCTCGGCATAACCGTCCAGGATCAGACCGTAGCCGTACAGAGCGCCCACGCCTTCGAGCACTCTCGCGCCGGCTGTGTCAATCAATGAGACCAACGGCAGACCGGATTCTACGGCGCGGTCAATAAGACGCCGTATTTTTTCGGCGCCTCTGAGGGAGATCCCTCCGTCGAAAACGTCCGGATTGTCGGCGAATACTGCGACGTCCACGCCGCCTATCGACGCGAGTCCGCACATCACGCCCTCTCCCCTTATCTCGCCGAGTTCGTCTGATCCGCCCATGAACGCGTCAAGTTCGACGAAAGAAGCCTCGTCCACGATCGCATTCACGGTCGCGCGAACCTTTTTTGTCGCCTTGTCATACGAATTCAGCATGTTCTTGTATTCGGAACCCATCTTGTCTGATTACCTCCGGGTTTATGATTTCTGGAAAATAATGTATTTACACAAATTATACACCAAAAGAAAATGAAAAACAAGCAATAATCTGCCGTTTTTCATTTTTGCGTTCAGACGTTTTTCAGATAATCTATCTCTTCCGCCGTCATTTTCCGGTACGACCCGCGGTCGACGCCGCGCAGACGAAGATCGCCTATGGCAACCCTTTTAAGAAACGTCACATGACGCCCCACCGCCTCGAACATTTTACGGACTTCCCTGTTCATTCCCTCCGTAATCGCCACTTCAACCGAGCTGTGATTCGTTTTCCTGTCGTATCCGACCAGAACCGCGCGGCATTTCTTCGTTTTCCTTCCGTCTATCTCCACGCCGCGCCGTATGGCGGCGAGTTCGCTTTCGCTCACCTCGCCCTCCACTTTTGCGGAATAAACTTTTTCTATCTCGCTGCTCGGATGCGTAAGTCTGTTGCACAGATCGCCGTCGGTGGTGAGTATGAGCAGTCCCTCTGTATCGTAGTCCAGCCGCCCCACCGGAAACAGTCTGGTGTCGGGGTAATCTCCGCGTACGATATCGAGAACGGTTTTCCGTCCTCTGTCATCGGACACGGTGGTCACGCAGCCTTTGGGTTTGTTCATAATGAGATAGACGTGTTTGGCGACGGGAGTGACTTTCTTCCCGTCCACAGCGACGCTGTCGCGCGGGCTTATCTGCACAGCGAGATCGGTAACCGTTCTGCCGTTTACGGTCACGCGTCCGTCGATAACATATCTTTCGCATTTTCTGCGGCTGTCAACGCCGCATTCCGCCAGGTACCTGTTTATTCTCATAACGGAATAATGATACCGCATTCTGCCGCAAAAATCAACCGAATGGACGCCGTTATCCGTTTTCAAGTTCCGAAAAAGCATCTTCGATAAGCCCGCAGCTCTCTTCGAACATCGGTCCGCACGAAAGCACCACGCATATAACTTCTTTCCCGTCCCTCTCCGCGGAAGATACGAGACAGCGTCCGGCGGCTTTCGTGTAGCCCGTCTTGATACCGTTGCCGCCTTCGAGCATTGTCAGCATTTTGTTTTTATTTGTTATAACTCGGTTGTAGTCGCGTCCGGCATAAGGACAGTCCTTATATACTTTTGTGGAAACTATGGCGCGGAACGTTTCGTTCGCCATCGCGAAAGAAGAAATTGCGGCCATATCGCGCGCCGTCGAAAAATGTTCGTCGTCCGGCAGTCCGTGCGGATTAGCGAAGTGCGAATCGGAAGCGCCGGCCTTGCGGGCGACGTGATTCATCAGCATGGCGAAATTTTCCACGCTGCCCGAAGTCAGGCACGCAAGCGCGACGGCGCAGTCGTTTCCCGATTGCAGCATCAGTCCGTACAGCAGATCGATGACGCGCAGACGCTCGTCTTTCTGAAGATAAATCGAACTGCCTTCCACGCCGACGGCACAGTCCGGCACAGTGACTTCGCGTTCCAGATCTCCGCCGTATCTTATCACCGTGATTGCCGTAAGTATTTTCGTGGTACTGGCTATCGGCAGCCGCTCATCCGCATTCTTTTCGTACAGAACCTTTCCCGTTCCGCGCTCCACGACGATGGCGCTGTGCGCGGAAGTGGAATATGCCTCGGCAGACGAATACGAATAGGAGTTCATGCAGACAGCCGCGGCGAGCAGACAGACGGCTGCGAGCGCGGCGAAGGCGAGCTTACTTATTTTTTGCAATCGCATCGGCGAGCGCCTCCAGAGCTTCGGGAACGAGATCGAGAATTTTTTCGTATAAAGTCTTGTCGCCTATATGGATAAGTTTGCAGTCACCGTCCTTTTTCACGAGAAAACCGACCGGGACCACGGACGCGCCCACTCCGCTGCCGCCGGCAAAAGGAAATTCCGACGCTTTTCCGGTCGTATCGCTGTATTCGCCTCCGCCCGTCAGAAATCCCATCGTTACCCGGCTGATCGGTATGATTCCCGTGCCGTCATCCAGAAACATCGGTTTGCCTATGACCGTATCGGCGTCGACTACGGTACGCATTCTTGCGAACGCGCTGTCCATTACCCGCTCGACCGGCCTCTGTTCGTTATTGACTATCAACTTTGACCTCCTTGCTCCGGGCGGCTTTTGTTCCCGCCGCGGTCAGCAGACTGAATATAATATTTGCAGGAGTAAGGCTGATTATGCCGTGAAAGCGCAGTTTAAGGGATTTTTCGCCTTCCATGACGAATTCCTCCCGTACCGCCAGGTGCTGCCTGGAACGGATATATGCGACGATTACCGCGAAGGCGGTTCTTATCGACTGCAAAGCCATCGCGGCTACAAACGCGTTTTCTGCGGAGCCCACGGATACCCGAAGATCGAACTGTCTGAAATCCACCGCGCCGAGCACCGGACTGCTCATATAATTGAGTATGGAGTCCGCATTGCTTCTGTCTGCGGTCAGCGCAAGTCCGACGGCGCGGCCGTTTATGCCGAGCCACAGATACCGATGTATAATATCGAACTCGATAAACGATATTATGACACGCATTATACTAAGTCCGAATACATAAATTTTTGCAAAATATTCGTTTTTTACCGCGTCAACATCGGCAGAAACGGTTATGCGCAGATCGGCGCCGAATACCGCAAGCGAGATTATGGAAATACATAAAAATACCGACACGTTCTAAGTATCGGTATTTTTCCATGGTATTATTCCAATATTATGTATCCGAATTTTCCGGCGACGCTTCGGTCGCGGCCACATCGGCCGGAGCGGGTTCGGAGCTGACGAGCTCCCCTTCGCCCTCTGCCAGGAATTCGGGTTTCTCCTCTGCGGGAATCTCGAACTGATTATAAAGGCTGTCGCTCTCAATCTGCCGGTGTTCGAGTTCTTCTATGCTTTGCAGCAGGCTTTCGTAATCGGGAAGCTGATTGATGTTTTCCAGTCTGAAACGGCGAAGAAATTCGTCCGTTGTTCCGTAAAGTTTCGGATGGCCTATCGCGTCTTTGAGCCCCACGACCTCGATCATTCCGAGATTCAGCAGCGTCTGCATGGTGTAGTCGCAATTTACGCCGCGCACCGTTTCGACTTCAAGCTTGGTTACAGGCTGCTTGTACGCAATGATTGCGATGGTTTCGAGCGTTGCTTTGGAAAGCTCTCTTTCCTTTATGGGGTTAAGCACGCTTTCGACTTCTTCCTTATAATCGGGATTGGTGCCGAATTGCAGCTTGCCGTTGAATTCGAGAAGCTGAATGCCGCACTTTCCGCCGTACTTATCCTTAAGCCGCCTTACGGATTTCTTTATTTCGCTTTTCTGCAGCTCGAGGCTGGCCGCGATGTCGTCCGTTTTCAGCGCGTCGCCCGAAAGAAACAGCAGAGATTCGAGTACGTTATCGAGTTTTTCTATATCCATGTTCTTTCCTTATTCTCCGGTGTCGAGTTTCGTCAAATCTATTTCGCCGAAAGTTTCTGACTGTTCTGCGGTGAGATACTGCAATTTCATAAGCTCAAGCAATGCCTGGAACGTGGTTATGACCTCGTTCACTGTCGGATAATCGCCGAAAAGCTCCGTAAACTTCATTTTATGTTTATCGTCAAGCGTCGCGCGTATATGATCGATTTTCTCGCTGACCGTAAAAGGATCGCGCACGATTTCTTTCGGAGTAATTTCGAGCGAACGTTTTTCAGCGCGTTCGTATATCTTGCGCAACGCCTCGAAAAGTCCTTCGAGCGTCATATCTTTCAGAACGGTGCGCTCATCGCCCACGGTCTTATCGGGCTCGCGGAAATGCGTACCGACCGCTTCGAGTTCCTTCAGTTTCTCGGTTTCCTTTTTATACAGTTCGTACTCTTCCAGCCGCCTGATCAGCTCGCTGCCGTCGTCCTCCTCTTCGTTATGAGGAGTCTCCGGCTTGGGAAGCAGCGACTTCGCTTTGATTTCGAGCAGATACGCCGCCATTCCGAGAAATTCGGACGCTTTATCCAGGTCAACCTTGTCTATATCCTCTATGTATTCAAGGAACTGCCGCGTTATATCGGACACATATATATCGCATATACGTATTTTCGCCCTTTTTATAAGATGCAACAGCAGATCGAGAGGCCCCTCGAACGCGTCGAGTTTGACGCGGAGACCGCTGCCGCCGTCCAGAGAATCGTCATCCAGTTCGTAATCTTTAACTTCTTCGTCATCCATACCCATGTTAAAGCACCGGTCCCATTCCGAACATCATTGTAAAGAGCGACAGTATTCCGCCCCCTATCCAGTACGAACAGGTATCGAGATAAAGTCCCAGGATATCGACGTATTGCAGCCACCCGACGTGCGCATAAGTACTAATATAGTAAACGCCGAAATGCAGAACAAAAAGCGCTATGAGAATATATGTGCCGTATCTGCGCAGAAATTCTATAAACCTGTTGCCGCGGTCGGCGTACGCCTCGATGATTTTGAATCCGTCGAGCGGTCCGAGCGGAATGATATTGAACAGAAAAAGCATGAGATTGACCGACGTAAACAGGCTCAGAAACGTAGCAATAAAGAAATACAGATATACGGACGCGGCTGCGATCTGCGCCTCAAAAAACATCACGAGCGCATAGAAGAACGATCCCACAATCACCGCCGCGAGATTATACGTCACGCCGGCGATGGCCACGGTAAACAGTCCGCGGCGCGGCACTTTGAAATTATACGGATTAACGGGAACGGGCTTCGCGAATCCCACGCCCATGGTAATGAGCATAAGAAAACCGACGAGATCGAAGTGCGCTATCGGATTCATGGTCAGTCTGCCGTTGACCTGAGCGGTAAGATCGCCGTTCCATTTCGCGACAAGACCGTGGGCTATCTCATGCGGAATAATCGCCAGATAAATGGCAAGCACAAAAGCGATAAGCGCCAACAAAGTCAGCGCTATATCTTGGGTAATATAAAAGACATTAATGACATAACTCATTCCGCATTCCGCCTTTCCGCATCAACCTTGCGTGAATTATAACATTTTGCGAAAGATTAGTCAACGTTTTTAAGCGCACTCACCACGAACGCAGCAATTCTCCGAGGATATCGAGATATCCCGGCACGGTAAGCTCGGTCGAAGTGACGAGGGGCGAAGAAGCGACGAGCTCCCCGTCGACAAATACCGACAATTTCCCCACCGTGCTGCCGGCAGCCACCGGCAGAGAGATATTTTCGTCGAAAGCGATTTCGTATGTCAGTTCGGCAGAGCTCCCGCGCGCCGCGAGATAAAATCCGTTTTCAGCAGGAACTACGGCACTCCGCTTTTCTTTTGACGCGGGAATCTCCAGCGCCGCATCCAGTTCCACGCCGCCGAAAATCACCTGCCGCGTTTCGTAGTTGGCAAACCCGTAATCGAACAGTTTGCAGATCTGCGCGTTGCGGCCTTTCGACGTCTGCGCGCCGGTCACGACGCTTATAAGCCGCGTGCCGTTTCTCTCCGCAGTCGCCGAAAGACAGTACATGGCCTCGTTGGTAAAACCCGTCTTTCCGCCGTCGCACCCCTCATACGAACGTATAAGCTTGTTAGTATTGGTCAGCATGGTTTTTCTGCCCGAAGGATGCTCGAAATCAAACATCCAGATGCCGGAATATTCGAAATATTTGTCGTGTCCGATAAGTTCGCGGAACATGACGGCGGCATCGGCGGCGCAGGAATACTGATTGGGTGCGGGCAGTCCGGTGCAATTCACGAAGTTCGTATCGTTCATACCCAGTTCGGCAGCCCTATCGTTCATGTCGCCCACAAACGCGTCCACCGATCCGCCGAGGCGCTCGGCTATGGCGACGCACGCGTCGTTGGCGGACGCTACTATTATCGCCTTGATCAGATCGTCGGCCTTATATTCGGCATGCGCGTCCAGGAATGCCTGGCTGCCGCCCATCGACGAAGCGTTCTCGCTTACGGTTATCGATTCGTCAAGTCCGAGTTCGCCCGCGTCCACGGCGTCGAACGCAAGCACCAGAGTCATGATTTTTACCATGCTTGCCACGGGACAATGCTCCCGCGCATTCTGCTCGTAAAGCGTCGTGCCTGTTGCCGCGTCCATCAGAAACGCGGACGGTGCATCTACCGAAAACGAACCGGTTTCCGCGGCTCCGGCGCCGAATACCACGGACGATGCGGCGACCATTATCGCAAGCGCGCACGCGGCGATCGCTAAAAATCTGGAATTTCTTTTCATACGCCAATCCTCCACGAGAGAATTTTGCGTATATATCAAGAAAAATATGTAATTCTACAGAAAAAAGGATAATAAAATTACAAGGACGTATTTTATCAGGAGTACCGCGGCGCCGAGAAGCAGCACATAGACGGAACCAAGCAGCACTTTATTCAGCGGCGTGGAACATCCGTACTTCTTGATTTCTCCGGCAATGCGCGACAGCACGGCAAAGTGCGCGAACAGAATCAGATCATAAACCAGCGTCGAAATTGCATAACACACCGCAAACGGAATGGCAAGCGCGCCGTATACCCGGATTACCAACACTACAGTGCCGCCCTGAAAATATCCGACAACCACGGTAAGCACGATAAGTATAATCGGAGCGAAGGTCAGCCTGCTCAGAAAAGACGTCGAAATTACGATTGCAATAAAAACAAATAGCGAACCGAAAATGAATTGCAGGTAGGCCGCCTGCTCCGTTACCGCATATATCGAACCGTTGTGCGAGGCCAGCGCCGCAAGCGGATCCACGGGTTTGAGTGCGGACAGAATACCGAATACCAGTCCGCACACCAGCACGGCGGAATACACGATAAGCCGGAATTTATGCTCCGCGATAAAACGGCAGAGGTCGTCCGCCTTCGACATCATAAAATATCTGAAATTGTTTCCGTGTGCTTTCACACGAAATAATTATGTCGAAACTGCGCGAAATATGAGCAAAATTCATACTATGCCAGACATAAATATTAAAAATTATGCACCAATAAGCCAATCGGTATAAACGCCGTATCCGCGCGTAGCATCGTTGGTAAACACATGCGTAAGCGCGCCGGCGAGCTTTCCGTTCTGCAGTATCGGGCTGCCGCTCATGCCCTGGAGAATCCCTCCGGTATTTTTCAGCAGCGTTTCGTCGGTCACTTTTATGACCATTCCCTTTTCCGACGGCGACGGCTGATACGACGCCTTGACTATTTCTATATCGTAAAATACCGGCTCGCTGCGTATGGTGGTTACGATCTGAGCCTTGCCGGGCTTTACCTCACCCCTCGGCATCGTCTTGATTTTAGTCATTCCGTCCGTATTTGCGATACGTCCGCGCAGACCGTAATCGGAATTCTCCTCGATCTCGCCCCATACTTTTCTGCCGACGGAACGGCCTATGATGCGTCCGGGTTTTCCGCCCGCAGGGCGCTGAATACCGCTGACGTCGCACAGGTAAGTATATCCGGCGCGGCACACAAACCGCGACGTGCTGTCGCTGTCGGATATGGGATGACCGAGAGCATAGAATCTGCCGTCGGCCGTCGCGCACGTAACGGTCCCCAGTCCGGTCAGTCCGTCCTTGCATTGAAAACCCAGTTTGAGTTTGTCCGAACATACGTCTTTTTCTGGCATGAGTTCGACGGTAACCGCGTTGTCCGCACGCATTACGGATATCGAAAGAGGTACGGTGACGCCGTCGTTCATGATGCGCGTAATGTCCGATCTCGACGATACAGCATGGCCGTTTATGCTCTTTATTACATCCCCCGCTTTAATTTCGCCGTTTACGGCATAATTTTCGGTAACCGAACGCACTATGGGCCCGTCGCTCAGCATTTCGATGCTTACGGGATAACCCCCGAGGTAGACCTCGTCCGGAACCTTCGACGCAAAAACCGTCGTCGGTGCGACCGCAACCATACAGGCAAACGCGATCAGAAACACCGCGGCTATCGATCTGAATTTCGTCATAACACATTTATCATGAGCCGAGCAGCAAACGGTTATGCGCAAACGAAAAGCGGCGCAGATAATGCGCCGCAGGAAATTTCAGTAAGGTTTTATACGAGCCCGGCCTTGTATCCGTCGCTCCAATCTTTAAGCTCTTCAGCCGAACGTTTAGCCGCCGAGCTGACTCCGCGCGCGCCGGACAAACGGGAAATCTCGTCTATCATGCCTGCGCGGTCGAGCAGCCGGACGCCGGTACGCGTCGTAGTGCCGTCCGAACTCTTTTCGATGAAATACTGACGATCGGCCATGGACGCTATCTGCGGCAGGTGCGTTACGCAAAGCACCTGGCTGTGCCTGGAAATTTCCGCCAGTTTTTTTGCCACTTCGAGTCCTATCGCGCCGCTGATACCCGTATCGATTTCGTCGAATATCATAGTACCGACGCCCGCATAACGGCTGGAAATCACTTTGAGCGCAAGCATGAAACGCGACATTTCGCCGCCCGAAATAATTTTCACGAGCGGAAGCAGCGGCTGTCCGGGATTGGGCGACAGCAGAAATTCGATATCGTCCGCACCGGCGGAAGTGACGTGCGAAGCGAAAGCGGAACGCGCGGGCATTTCGGCAAACGATACTTTGAATTCAGAATTCTTCATCCCGAGTGCGGCGAGTTCGTTCTTTACGTCGCGCTCCAGCCTTTCGGCTCCGCGTCTGCGCAGCTCGGAAGCGTCGCACGACAGCGAGTAAAGCTCGTCGAGCGTTCTTTCCGCCCTTTCGCACAGCAGATCGTATTCGTCGTCGCTGTCGGTCAGCGCGGCAAGCTCTTCGTTCATTTTCGCCAGCTTGTCCGGCAGTTCCGTCAGTTCGCCGTATTTCTTTTTCAGCGAGCGCAGCTGCTGCAGCCGCGATTCCGCTTTTTCGAGATCGCTCTCGTCGAAATCCACGTCTTCGAGCAGACCGGAAACGGTGGACGCGATATCGTCGAGTTCTATCGAAAGCGCATTGAGGCGCTCTTCGAGTTCGCCGTATTCGGAGGAGAAAGACGCAATCGGAGACAGCGCGCGCACGGCATCGTATATTTTATCCGTGCCGCCGTTTTCTCCGGACATGGCCTCCGCGGCGGCAGACAGCGCCGCCTTTATTTTTTCGCCGTGAACGGCGCGGCTGCGGAAATCGATGAGCTCTTCCTCCTCGCCTTCGCGTACCGCCGCGCGCTCGATTTCGTTTATCTGATAAGTAAGAATATCTATGCGCTGCATGCGCTGCGCCGAATCGCCTACCGCGGCGATGCGTTTTTTCAGATCCGTATATTCGCGGTACTTTACGGCCAGCATTTCCAACACTTCGGCCAGCTTCACGCCGGTGTACGCGTCGAGTATGACGCCGTGCTCGCGTTTGTCCGCAAGCAGTTGGTATTCGTTCTGTCCGCAGATATCGACAAGATGCGACGTTATGGCGCGGAGCATTTTCACGGTTACGCTTTTACCGTTGACGCGTATGTCGTTTCTGCCGTCGGCGTTGAATTTGCGACTTATTATAAGCTCGCTGTCGCGTTCGATGCCGAATTCGTCCAGAAACGCAGCGTCGTTTTCGCCCGGCAAAACGAAAACGCCTTCGACTTCGCCTGCATCGGCGCCGTAGCTGAGCATCGTTCTGTCATACTTGCCGCCCATAAGCAGCATGAGCGCGTCCACTATAATGGATTTGCCGGCGCCGGTCTCGCCGCTCAGTATATTGAGCTTATCCGAGAATTCCAGCTCGGCGCCCGAAATAAGCGCCAGATTTTCGATTCTTATCCTCTGCAGCATTTCTCAGAGCATCTCCCTGAGCAGATTGGCGATTTCTTCGGCCGATTCTGACGTACGCGCCACAACCAGCACCGTATCGTCGCCTGCGACACAGCCGAGTACGTCGAGATTGTCAAGTCTGTCTATATTCATACCCACCGTGGAGGCGCCGCCCGGCACCGTTTTTATAACTACGAGGTTCTGAGCCGAGGTTATGGACAGCACGGCGTTGCGGTATATATTGGTTATGTTGGAGGAAAAACGCTTGGAATGCCCGGCTTCCTTGACATACCGCTGACGGCCTCGGTCGCTGATTTTTATAAGCCCGAGTTCTTTGATGTCGCGGGAAACGGTGGCCTGCGTCACGTTAAACCCTGCCGCGATGAGCTCGTTCGCAAGATCTTCCTGCGTTTCGATAACCTTGTCGGATATGATTTCGAGTATCTTGAAATGTCTGGCGTTCCTTGCCATTATCAGACCTCCTCCACGCTGCCGTCCAGTTTTTCGCGCAGACGTGCGTAAAAGTTTTCGGCGCCCGTATCCACGAGCAGCGCTTCGACGTCGGATCTGCGAACGACCACAGAATGCGCGCCGTTCTCCACCCTGCCGTCCGCGATTATGCACGTCTCCTCGTCGGACGTTATTTCCACGGCCTGCGACGCGTCGACGATGACTGGCTTGGACGAAAGATGGTGGCAGTTTATGGGCACTACGAGATTGCAGCGCACTCCGGGATCGACGATGGGGCCGCCCGCGGACAGCGCGTATCCCGTAGAACCCGTGGGAGTGCTTACCATACAGCCGTCGCACTTCGCGCTGCTGAGCACCCCGCCGCCCACCTTTACGGTCAGCGTCACAGTTTTACCCACGTTTTTCTTGTAGATGACGATTTCATTCAGCGCAAGCAGCCGTTTGCCGGCGGCATACGTCTCCAGCATAGCCAGCCTGCGCACGGAATAATCTCCTTTGGCAAGGCGGACGACGCATTCGTCAAGCGCGTCCGTGCCGCATGCCGAAAGAAATCCTATGTGACCGAGATTGATCCCGAGCACCGGTATACCTTTTTCGGCGGCAAACGCGACCGCGGAAAGTATGGTTCCGTCGCCGCCCAGCGTCACGATAACGTCGGGGCGCGGCTCGCAGTCGTCGCCGAAATAGCTCACGCCGTCTATAAGTCCGCGCAGCGACGAATGCAGTACGAACGGAACGGAAGCGCGGCGAAGCAGGCCGATGAGTTTTTCGGTCGTAGCCAGTTTTTCGTCACGTTCGGGGTTGGAATAAATTCCTGTCAGCATACGTCAATTATACAATATTATCGATATTTATTCAAGGATTTTCGAGTTCTTATCGTGCGCGGCGATTATTTTTTCGAGATTTTCGCTCGTCAGACCGTTTTCCGCAAGCGCGCCTTCCACGGACAGATTGCCGCAGAACTTGTCGGCGAACCCGAGACGGACCAGCTCGCACCTTTTGTTTTCGCCGTAATACGCGAGCACGCTCTCGCCGAAGCCGCCGCGCAGCATTCCGTCCTCGACGGTTATGACGAGATTGCCTTCCCTGTTGATTTCGTCCAGAAAGGCGGTGTCAAGCGGCTTGATAAAGCGCACGTTGACGACCGTAGCGCCGCTGCCGCACGAAAGATCGAGCATGCGGCTGCCGGGTGCAAGTATGTACACGTCGCGCCGGCCTTCTTCGGCAACCGTCCATTTTCCGTACTCAACGGGCGGTACGGATCTGTCGGTCACGTATTCCTTCGGGTATCTTATGGCAAGCGGACCGTCGAAGGACAGCGACCACCGCATCATTGCGGCCAGCTCTTCCCCGCACGAAGGCGTCATCACTGTCATGTTCGGCAGCGACGACAGATACGGTATGTCGAACAGCCCCTGATGCGTGGCTCCGTCGGCGCCCACCGCCCCCGCTCTGTCCACGAGAAAACGCACGGGCAGTTTGTTAAGGCATACGTCGTGAACGAGCTGGTCGTACGCCCGCTGCAGAAATGTGGAGTATACGGCAAAATACGGTTTTGCTCCGCCGGCGGCCATACCCGCGCACAGTGCGGCGGCATGCTGTTCGGCAATACCCACATCGAAACATCTGTCGGGAAACGCTTCCTTCATCGCAGTCAGCCCGGTGCCCGGCAGCATCGCCGCCGAGACGGCTACTACCTTTTTGTCGTTTCCGGCAAGCTCGGTCAGCGTGCCGCCCACGACGTCCGAATACTTATGCGCCGCGCGATGCGCGCCTTCCACTCCGTGATATTTTTCCGGATCCTTTTCCGCTTCGTACAGACCGCTGCCCTTGTTGGTAACGAGATGCAGGATCGCCGGGTGGTTTCTGGTTTTAAGCTGCATGAGCATGCGTACGACTTCCCGGATGTTGTGTCCGTCGAAGGCGCCGTAATACTTGATGCCGAACTGCTCGAACAGTTTATTCGTTATGGGCAGCTGTTTTTTCACGAAAGATTTTGCGCGCTCGACCACTTTTACGAGCGACGGACCGACAAGAGGTACTCCGTCGATTCCGGTTTTGAACGTGGTTTTCAGCGACTTATAGCGGCGGCTGAGCCGCAGTCTGCCGAGATATGCGGAAATCGCGCCGACGTTTTTGGAAATCGACATATTGTTGTCGTTGAGGATTATTATCATGCGCGTACCCGACGCGCCTATATCGTTGAGCGCCTCGTATGCCATCCCGCCCGTCAGCGCTCCGTCGCCGATTACGGACACGACGTTGTAATGCCCGCCCGTCAGATCGCGGGCGCGCGCCAGCCCCAGTCCCACGGACAGCGAAGTACTGCTGTGGCCGGTGGAAAAAGCGTCGCACTCGCTCTCCCGCATGTTTTCAAACCCGGTCAGTCCGCCCGGCGTGCGCAGCGTTTCGAACGCGTCGCGGCGGCCGGTTATTATCTTATGCGCATACGACTGATGCCCGACGTCGAACACGATTTTGTCCTCGGGACAGTCGAAAACGTAGTGCAGCGCTATCGCAAAATCGACGGCGCCCAGATTGGAGGAAAGGTGTCCGCCGTTTTTGCTCACGACCTTGATTATATACTCCCTGACTTCACCGGCGTACAGCTCCAGCTCGCGCATATCGAGCTTTTTGAGATCGGCGGGAGAATTTACTCGTTCAAGATACATATATCAGATTCCGTCCGTATTTCTGAGCAGAAAGGCCTTTGTCAGCTCTTCGAGAAACGCGGTATCGCCGCCCGTTTTTTTCAGCAGCGCGGCGGCCTCGCCGACCAGCGAATCAAGCTCGCGCTTCGCAGCCTCCCTGCCCAGCGCTCCGACAAGCGATGTTTCTCCCGAATCGGAATCGAGCAGATCGTCGCACAGCTGGAACGCGGCGCCGAAAACGCCGGCATATTCCTTCCACGGCCCGGTATCGGCGCCGGCGGATATCGCGCCGCCGACGACCGCCGCCTCGATGAGTTTACCCGTTTTGAGGGCTGTAATGCGGCGCAGCCTGTCAGCGTCCGCCACCTTGCCTTCGAATTCCATTGCCTGGCCGCCTACCATGCCGCATGCGCCCGCGTTGTCCGCAAGCAGCGCGGAAATACGCGCGAATTTCGCATCGCGGCACGACGCCTCTGCGATCAGCCCGAAAGCGAGCGTAAGCAGCGCGTCGCCGGCGAGCACCGCCGTCGCCTCTCCGAATTTCCGGTGCACGGTCGGCCTGCCGCGGCGGTAATCGTCGTTATCCATGGCGGGAAGGTCGTCGTGGACGAGCGAATAGGCATGCACGCACTCGAGAGCGCATGCCGCTTTCATATCGTCAGCGGACGGCCGCGCGCCGCACGAAGCGAGCACGGCAAGATAAAGCACGGGGCGCAGGCGTTTGCCGCCCCCGAGCAGCGCATATTCCATGCCGTCGCGCAAGGCGACGGGCGCGTCTTTCGGCACAACCGATGCCAGCGCGTCGTCCACAGTACTCTTTATCCGTTCGTATTCGCTTCTGAAATCCATTATTCCTTTTCTATATCGAGAGGTTGCTCGATCAGTTCGTTCATCTGTTTTTTCAGTTCGGTTATTCTGCCTTTCGTGGCATTGAGGCTGTCGAGGCACTCTTTTGTCACTGCGATGCCCTTTTCGAACAGCGCGATACCTTCCTCGAGCGTAACCCCGTCCGATTCGAGCGCAGCAAGCAGTTTTTCCAGTTCGTTTATCTTTTCGTCAAGCATGTTTCACCTCACAGCACTTCCGCCTCTGCCTTTCCGTCGGCCATGCGTACTGTTATGCGGTCGCCGGCTGCGAGAGCGGCGGCGGAAGTTATCTCTTCGCCGTTTCTGGCTATCTTCGCATAGCCCTGCGACAGTATTTTAAGCGGACTGGATTTGTCCAGCATGGCGGAAAGAAACGCGAGTCTGTTGCTTTTTGCCGCGAGCAGAGCGTCGAGCGCGTCTTTCATCTCTTCCGCGCTGCGCCGCACAGCCGATTCCCGCTTCGCGGCTGCCAGCTCGGCCTTTCCGACGAGGGACATCGCGCGGTATGCCACGCGGCTGGCGCAGGAAGAAACCTTGTCGTCCAGCGCATCCGAAAGCGCGGCGGCCAGAGAGCGCAGTCTTGCTATCTTGCCAGTAACGGGTTCGGATATTATATCCGCGGCAATACTCGGCGTGCCGGCGCGCACGGAAGCGCACAGATCGCACAGCGTATAATCCGTTTCGTGTCCGACGGCGCTGACCACGGGCAAAGCGCTCGCGGCAACTGCACGCGCCACCGTCTCGGTATTGTATGCGGAAAGATCGTATGCCGATCCGCCGCCGCGCGCGATTACGATGACGTCTATGCCCAGACGGGAACGGTTTATGTCCCGCACGGCGTCGGCTATCGACTGTGCGCTCTCGCTGCCCTGCACTCTGACGTCGCATACGCATATATCGAGATACGGGTTCTTGGAGCGGACGACGGACAGTATATCGTGGATGACCGCGCCGTACTCGCTCGTAATTACGGCCGCTTTTTTTATGTGTTCTGGCAGCGGCGGACGGTTTTCGAACAGTCCCTCGCTTTTCAGCTTTTCTTTGAGCGCGAGCAGTTCAAGCAGCAGCTTACCCTCTCCGGACGGCGTAACGTCCTCGATAACGAAGGATACCCGCCCCGTTCTGGCATAAAAAGTAACCGTGCCGAGCGCTTCGACGTTCATGCCTTCCGCAATGCCGGCGGCCGTGCCGAACGTCACGCACTGAAGCGTGCAATCGCCCTCGCGCAGCGTCATGAACGTACGCGCGCCGTAGCGCCGGAACTCGTACACTTCGCCGCAGACGGTGACGTCGTGCAGCACGAGTTCGTCGTCGAACACGCCGCTTATATACTTATTCAGTTGGGATACCGTCAGTTTCCTTTGCATCTGAACGCCGCGTCCACGGTATTGCACAGCAGCATGGTGACCGTCATGGGTCCTACGCCGCCCGGAACGGGAGTGATATAGGACGCCTTTTCGCTCGCGCCGGCAAACTCTACGTCGCCGTACAGCTTGCCGTTGTCCCGATTCATACCCACGTCGATGACGACCGCGCCCTGCTTTATCATATCCCCTCTAATAAACTCTTTTATACCTACCGCGACAACGAGAATATCCGCGTTTTTCGTATGAGCCGCGAGATCCGCTGTTCTGGAATGGCATATGGTCACGGTAGCGTTCTCGGCCAGCAGCATCATGGCCACCGGCTTGCCCACTATGTTGCTGCGCCCGACGACGACGGCGTTCTTGCCCGATATGGAAGTGCCCGTCGATTTTATAAGTTCGATTATGCCGGCAGGCGTGCACGGCTTGGTGCACGGCAGACCGAGCATAAGCCCGCCCGCGTTTACGACGTGAAAACCGTCGGCGTCCTTTTCGGGCGCGATTTCAGCAAGCACGCGCTTTTCGTTTATTCCGGCGGGCAGCGGAAGCTGTACGAGTATGCCGTCCACGCTCGCGTCGGCATTGAGCTGGCGGACGAGAGATATTATATCGCCTTCTTCCGTTTCCTCGGGCAGATCGTAGGAAAACGAACGTATGCCCGTATCCGCGCAGGCCTTTATCTTATTGCGCACATAGACCTCGCTGGCGGGATTGGCGCCCACTTTGATAACCGCCAGTCCGACTTTGCGGCCGTATGTTTTTTCGAACCGTTCCGCTCTTTCGGTAATTTTGCCGCGCAGCGACGCTGACAGCGCTTTTCCGTCGATGATTTCAGCTGACATCTTTGTTTTTCTCCTTTATGACCGACGCGAGCAGTCCGTTCACGAACGACCAGCTCTTGTCCGTGGAATATTTTTTCGCAAGCCCGGTAGCCTCGTTGGCGCTTACAGCCTGCGGAATATCGTCTCGGTAATAAATTTCGTACACCGCCACCATGAGTATGGCGAGATCGACTTTATATATCCTGTCGCGGGCAAAACCGTTGCTGTGGCCGGCTATGACCGAAACGAGCTCGTCCGCATGTTCGAGAATTCCGTTGTACGACGACTCCAGATATGCGGCGTCGTCGTCCGGAAGGCCGTGCAGAAAAAGCGAAAGAGTCAGGTCGTCTCTCTCCTTTCTGACGTTGTATTCGTAAATAAGTTTGAACAGCGATTCTCTCGCCGCGCTTCTACCCATGCGGCAGTTTCCTCCGATAAAAAAATTCCGCGCGTACAATGCCGCGCGGAATCCGTGTCCCGGCTACGCACCGATCATGACGATTATATCATATCGATGCGGATTTTTCAATCTTTTTCGTCACTCTGTCGGAATTATTCTGACATTTGTGGCGTTCGTTTCCGTTTCGGTGACGATTATCTCCAGAATCTGGGCCGCCTGCGTGCCCGTCATCTCGCCGCACTTGACGATGACGTTGATATTCTCCGTCGTGCTCGTGACGACGGCGTCCTCGAATCCGAGCGCCTTTATCAGCCCTTCGAGCACGAGTTCGGTTTCCATGCTCTCGGTGAGCGCTATTTTGGCGGCTTCGGCTTCCGCTTTCGCTTCGTCGGAATACTCGCTCGATGCGATGATCTCGTCGTAATAGAGCATCGCCTCCTCGCGCGAAGCCGTGCGGTCGGTTCTGTACGCCGAGAAGAAGTCGGTGTACGTGGTACCGGCGTTCGCGTCGTCGGACGGGTTCGTCGCCGTGAGGTTGAGCACGATGTTGAGCACGCCCGTAAGCACGAGAAGCGCTATCATGCCCGTCAAGATGAAGATCTTTTTCTTTTTGCCTAACATAATTGGTTACCCCCGAAAGATTATTTTTGTATCGTTGCTTTCGCCAGTACATTAATTTTATTTTCGCTGATTCCGAAATATGACGCAACCGACGAAATCAGCTTTAATTTTACAGAAATATCGTTTCCTCCGTCGCAGATGATTATTACCCCTTCGGGCTTGGGAAACGAGCTTTCCGAACCGTCGGCGCTCACGGAATCCGTCCAGTTGACGAGCACGGATACCTCGCCCACTCCGTCGATCTCGCTCAGTTTGCGCTCGAGCTCGGCAACCACACTCTCGCAATAATCATATTCGCCGCTGCCCGATTGTATTCCGGAATCGGACGAAGAAGAGCACGACGTGCCGAAGTAAATGAAGAGCATGATCGTCACCGCGATTACCGCAATGATTATTTCGATATGTCTGACCGACCGCACCCGCTCGAACGCGGCCGCCAGTTTGTCTTTGATCTTACCCAAGAATCACCTGCACTTTCGACTGCTCTATCCCGAGATAGTCAGCCGCCAGACTTTTTACCCTGAGCACGGCCGCGGAGCTGTCGGTAAACTCGCCCCTGAGCGTGATCGTCACTCCGTCCACTATGACGGTATCGCCGGAAGCGCTGCCGGTGACTACGCAGTCGGCGTCATAGCCTTCCGCGGCAATTGCACTGCCGAGCGCCGAGGCGACGAGCGAAAAATACGCGCCGTCCGTTACGTCCAGTATATCCTCATCATACGTGATTTCGCTGCCGGATATTCCGCACGATTCCATATCGACGCCGTTCTGCACGAGCGAAGGCAGCGGAAATATCAGCACGAGCAGAAACACGTACGTGCACGCCGTCTTTATCACCTTATGGAGTCTGGTCCTCGACGTCAGCTGTTCCACCAGCACCCCTATGATTCCGGCCCCGACGACCGAAAGCAGCCATGCGGTCATAATATCACGTTCCCCGACGAAATGACGATAAGCAGAAAGATAAAGTACAGAAAAGCCGCGCCAGCCATGATTCCGCCGGTAAGCGACACGGTTTTCGAGCACGACGACAGCATGTCGCTCATGAGTTTGTCGCCCAGCGGCTCGACCGCAGCTGCTGCAAGTTTGAGACACAGCGAATATACGGCTATCTGTACAATTACGGGTAATATCGTTACGGCAAGCAGCACGAGCGTCGTATAGCCCAGCGCATTCTTGACAAGCACGCTGCCCGACAGCACGAGATTGAATCCGTCGGACAGATATCCGCCGATCACGGGCACGAACTTGCCTATCGTGAACTTGGCGCTGCGCACGGAGATACCGTCGACGACGGAGGCGGTGATGCCCTGCACCGCAAGAAATGCCGACAGCAGAAAGAATCCCGTACCGAACAGCCACTTGACCGAGCCGGAAAAAAATTCCGACGTCTTCCCCAGTTTCACCTCGCTGGTCAGATTGCCCACTATGCCGAACACGAAAGCGGCTATGAGCATCGGAATAAGCACGACGCTCAGCAGGTTGAACAGGCCGCCCGACAGCACGGCGACGGCGGGCTGGAACACCGACGCACAGCTCGAAGCGCCCGACGCCGCCATCAGCGTCAGCACGAGCGGCAGCACCGTATTTATCTGCGCAGACATCGACCCCAGCGTATCGGCGCACAGCGCAAACATACTCGCGGTCGCGCCGCTCACTACGGCGATCACCGCCGCCATTGCCGCAAAATGCACTACCTTGCTCACGCTCTCCGAAGATCTGCCGCCCTTAATCGCGCCGAGCACCGAATACACTATCGCTATTGCCACGACCGTGACAAGCAGAGACAGCAGCGCGGAAACGCTTGTCCCGAACAGGCTCAGAATGAAGGAAAGCAGATCGGAAAAATCCAGGGAAAATTCGCCGCTTACGACGCTTTTTACCACGGAGACGAAGTCGGTGCCGCCGAAAATATCCGACTGCTCCTGACCCAGACCGGAAAGCAGCCCGTTCAGTTCGCCCGAGTCCAGCGCGCCGAGTATATCGTCGGCATAATCGTAAGAAGTTTCGTTTCCTTCCGCATGCGCGGCAGGAGGACAGGACAGCGCTATGCCGAGCGCAAGCGTCAGGAATAGGACGAGAGCAAGGATATAACGATATTCACGAGTTCGGTTACGACGGGTATTGTTAAGCAAAATATCACCACCTTGCCGCCCAGCGCTATTTTGTTTGCGAGCGTGGGCAGTTTCGCGTCCTCCGCCGTATCGCAGGCGAATTCGATTATATATCCGGCGCCGACTATCTTGACGAGATAACCGACGAGTGTCGCGTTTATGCCCGTTCTGTCGGTAAGATCGGCCAGCAGCGCCACGATTTCCGTAAAGTAGTCAATGACGGACAGTATTATCGCCACGCCGCCCACGATACCTATGAGCGCCGCAATGTCAGACCGTTCGTTTCTTACGACCAGGACGCTCACGACCGTGACTATTCCTATCGCGGCAATACGCAGAATCATGTGTAAAGACCGAACACGCTTTGCAGCGCCGAAAACAGATCGGTAAGCATATCGATGACAAGCAGCAGTCCGATAACCAGACCGACAAGCGTGACAATGGTCGCCATCTCGTCCTTGTCCGACTTTTTCAGAATCTGATTCACGATTGCCGTGAGCAGCCCGACGGCCGCTATTTTGAAAATTATGTCTATTTCCATTATAAACAGAGTATGGCGAGCAGCAGCCCGAATAGAAAGCCGAGTTTGGCGCTCGATTTGCCAAGCCCGTCGTAACGCGTCTGCGCGGCGGTTTTGAAATCGCCGAGCCGCAGTCTGCCCGCTTCGGCGGCTCCGCGCTCGCCCACTGCGTTGTATGTCCCGAAAGACGAAAGCAGGTCGGAGACGAACGCGTATTCGGCGCGCGACAGGAATCCGGACGGCAGCTTGTTGTCTTCACCCCTGATATTGCCCACAACGGCGGCTATCTGCCGCCCGAGCAGAGCCGATTTGCTTTTGTAATTCCCCAGCACCGTCGGCACGGTTTCCATCGCATAAACCAGATTGGACGAAAAACGAACGAGAAGATTGTCCAGTTCCTCGAAATACTCTTTGCGCTTTCTAAGAAGCAGCCCGGCGGCCATTCCGGCGATTGATCCGCCCGCGGTAAGCAAAACGCAAAGAAGCAGCCGGTCAGACATCTGCGGGAGTCAATCCGGCGTCGCACACCGCGGCGATGTGTCCGTCGCCGAAGTCGCCGGACAGAAAATAATATCTCTCGAAAAGCCTTTCTTCGGCGGCTTCGCGGATAAATCGTCTTCGCATCAGCGTTTCCGGGCCGTCCGCATGCGCCGAGGCTATTACGGAAATACCGCAGCCGATAGCCTCCCTTATGATTTCGATATCGGCCTGTCCGAAAATCTCGTCCGTTATTATGACGTCGGGACGCATGCTGCGGACGGCGCACTCGAACGCATGCGCCTTCGTGCTGCCGGATATCACGTCGGTCCGCATGCCTACGTTCATTCCCGGGACGCCGCCGCTTACGCACGCGAGCTCGCACCGTTCGTCCGCGATGAGAACGTTAAAGTGCGGAGAATCGTCCGAAAGGCTCCGCGCTATGTCGCGCAGCATCGTGGTTTTGCCGGCGCCGGGCGGAGAAACTATGAGCGCTTTGCAATGATTTGCTACTATATCAGACATAATATTTGATGAACACCCGGTAATTTCGTGCGGTATGCGTATATTTACCGACGAATAGTTTTTAACGGTCACGAGGCTGCCGCGGTCGTATACCGTTTCTCCGCACACGCCTATACGCACTCCGCCGCTCACGGTAATAAACCCGCGGTTGATATCGTCGTTATACGCGTAAACCGAGTGTTCGGACGCCGCGACCACTATTACCTTCACGTCTTCCGCGGTGGCGAAGAGCGCCAGCGACGGATCGTCGCTTACTCCGCCGCGCGTAAGGCAGTACTCTCTGCCGCGATAAGTCACGCATACGGGCATGCCCGCCCTGACCCGTATTTCCTGCAGCTGCGCTTCGTCCAGATTGCAGATTACGGACGTATAAACGGTCGGCGGCAATATGGTTTTAAGCAACTCCGGATTCAGCATACCACATTATATTTTCCCTGTCCGCGCTGTATGAAGAAAAAGTAACAGTCCGACAATATAAGACATAAAATACTTATATGAGCGCATCAGACTATCTTTTAGGCGGCAACGACGAGCACGGTATCTCGCCGCCGACGGCGGGAAAACGTACGCCCGTAATGCCGTATCTGGGAAGAAGCATATACGAAAACGAATTCAACCGGCCCGCAAAAATTTACTATTTCATAGCGGCACTGCGCAGCGGATTCAATGTCTACGACATTCATCCCGGAAAAAGCGATACGTCGATATCCGAGCGTGTGCGCAGGGCAAACCGCGCCGGCATATCGCTGCTGACCACGTTCGCGTACAATGCGTTCGGCAGCGGGGCGACATTCAACACGGTTGCAGGAATGATCACGTTCTATTCGCTGTCAAACATTTACGCGACGCGCAGCCGGCTGCTGTCCGAGGACATATTCCTGAGCATACGCAACAACTCGCTGCAAACCAGAGGGCTGGAAGTGTCCACGCTTAGCGTCGGTGTGCTCAATTCGGTCAACTGCCCCTCTTCTCTCGTGGAAGGCGGCTTCATGACGAATCTGCGCGAAGGACGGCTGATGTTAGACCCCGCATGGCAAAAATCGATAGGTTTCGCCGCGACGGAAGGCGTATGCAATTATCTCGGAGAGCAGTACGTAAGCGAAGGCAATTCCGCTGCTTATCCCACAATCAGGTACGGAAGCCGCGGCAACTATGTCAAAATCGCGCAGTATTATCTTAACATATACGGCTACGACCTCGATGCAGACGGGATTTTCGGTTCAGGCACACAGGCGGCCGTGCGCAAATTTCAGACAGACAACGGGCTGACCGCCGACGGCATAGTCGGGCGGCAGACATGGACGAAGCTCGTACTGTCAAATCCGGCGGCCTATGTCCTCCGCAGGGGCAGCCGCGGCACGCCGGTATGGTATTTGCAAATGAAACTGCTGTCAAAGCTGTATCCGCTCGGCAGTGCGGACGGAATTTTCGGGTCAGCGACCGAGAATGCAGTCAAGGCATTCCAATCCGAATCCGGACTTAATGCGGACGGCATAGTCGGACCGCTGACATGGGCGGCGATAAATACGCTCGACTCGCCCAGAAACTGAACAAAGCAAAAAGCCGCAGACTTAACGCAAGTCTGCGGCTTTTAAGTACTGAAATGTTCTCGGTTATTTGACTCTGGACATATAGATACCCGTTCTCGTATCGACGCGGATTTTGTCGCCGGTATTGATGAACAGCGGCACCTGAATGGCGGCTCCCGTTTCGAGCGTCGCGGGTTTGTTGCCTGCCTTGGACGTATCGCCCTGAATGCCGGGCTCTGTTTCGGCAATGGTAAGTTCGACGAAATTGGGAGGCTCGACGCTGAACGGAACGCCCTTATACGACTGAATGGATACCATCATTTCGGGGATTATATACTGAAGCGCGTCGCGGCACTCGTCGATATTGATATCGATCTGCTCGAACGTTTCGGGTTCCATGAAATGGCAGAAGTCCTCGTCGGCATACAGGAACTGATAATCGTGAGTCTCGATCTTAGCGTCGAGGAATTTCTCCGTCGGGCTGAAAGATTCTTCGAGAACCTGTCCCGTAACGACGTTCTTGTATTTTGTGCGTACGAATGCCGAACCTTTGCCGGGCTTGACGTGCTGGAAATCCACCACGCGGAATACCTTGCCGTCCTTTTCGAACGTGCTGCCTTTTCTGAAATCGCCTGCTACCATAAATTGCTCCTTGGAAATATTTGGTGGGTGTTTTTTATATTATAAGTGATTTATCGTAATTTGTCAAGTTCTCTATATCGTCTTTTTTGACAACGACCAGATCTTCGATACGTACGCCGCCGAACCCCTCGATATACAGCCCGGGCTCGACAGTTACGACCGCGTTTTCGGGCAGCGGCATGTCGCAGGACGCAGACAGGCGCGGCTCCTCGTGGATATCGATTCCCACGCCGTGGCCGAGAGAATGCCCGAATTCGCTGTCATAGCCGTTGGCTTTGAAAAACTCCCGCGCCATGCTGTCGGCTTCCCTGCCGGTAACGCCCGCTTTAAGGTGTTTAAGCACGTACTGCTGAGCGCTGAGCACGAGCAGATACAGATCCGAAAGTTTCTGGCTCGGTTCGCCGAAACAGAAAGTGCGGGTCATGTCCGCGCAGTAACCGCGGTATTTAGCCCCTATGTCGAACAGCACGATATCTCCGCGCTCCAGCTTGCGGTCGCCTGCCACATGGTGGCAGTCTGCCGAGTTTTCGCCGAACGCAACGATGCTGTCGAATGCCAGCCCGTCGCCGAGAGTCATGAACTGGTACGCAAGCTCGGCGCTCATATCCTTTTCGCTCACTCCCGCTTTAAGCAGAGAAAGCGTCTTGGTAAGCGCGGTTTCGGTAATCTCCTGCGCCCGTCTGATTTTCGCTATTTCCTCTTCCGTTTTGACGATGCGAAGCGAGGAAAGCTCCGGACCGAGGGCGCGGAGCGTGTAATCAGCAAGCTCTTTTTTGAGAATCTTGTTGGCCGCGACGCTGACATATTCGTCCTCGAATCCCACGTTTTTCGCTTTTGCCGACGCAAGGATTCTGCGCACGTCGTCATACAGCCTGTCCGGAGCGGTCGAAACCACCTCTATGCCTTCGGTTTTTTCCCTGGCTGCCGCCGCGTACCTGAAATCGGTCAGCAGAAATTTCTTTTCCGGCGTCAGTATCACGCAGCCGAACGAGCAGTCGAAGTCGGAAAAATATCGTCTGTTGCTGCCCGACATCACGAGTATTGCGTCGTTTTTTGCGAATAAATCGCTGTACATGTTCGTATCTCCTTATTTCACGGCTTCCGCCATCGCCCGCATAGCGGCCGCGTCCTCGGCCTGAGTGCCGTCGGATTCGCACACGATGAAAGGCGTAAGCCCGTATTCGCTTATGACTTTTGCAAGCCCTTCGAACTCGGGGCCGTATTTATCGTCGGCGAATGTGAGATGCTTCAGCTCCCCCTTTTCGCCGTACATAATCTTGGAAAAATGCACATGCATGTTTTTGGTTTTCTCATCGCCGAGATTATCCGCGGTATAGTCTATTATACGCTTGTAATCGTCGTATCCGGCTATTCCGCCGCGCGTATAGCTGTTGATATGTCCGAAATCGAAGCACGGATACAGGCGCGGATCGAGCTTGCAGAATCCGACTATCTCCTCGACGGTGCCTATCTGATTGAGTTTACCCATGGTTTCGGGGCAAAGTATGAAATCGAACCCGATGTCGTCCAGCCGTTCCATCATCGCCGCTATATTGCGGCCCGCGGCGGCCACCGCGTCGGCACGCGCCGCCTTGCCGCACGAGGCGGGATGAAACACCGTACGCATTCCGCCGAACCAGTGTTCGGCCATCAGCGTGCGGCGGATATACTCCACGGATTTGGCGATCATCTCGAGATCCGGATTGGCGAAATTCGTGTAGTACGGGGCGTGGGAGCTGATCTCCACTCCGCACTCGGCGAACTTCGCGCCTATTTCGCGCGCCGATTCCTCTTTGATGCTGACCCCGCGCCCGAAAGAATATTCGAAAGCGTTCAGTCCGCGGGCGGCCACCCATTCGGCAGCCTCAACAGTGCGCGTATGACCTTCCGCATAGAAGGAAAGCGAGTTGCCGCTCGGCCCTATTCTTATCATAAGTCTTTCCACTCCTTGTCGCGGTTTATCGTCTCGACGAGCTCCTTTGCGTCGGCGAATTTACGCACCGGGCGCAGATAGCGGTGAAAATATACCGTTATCTCTTTGCCCAGCAGGCTGCCGCCTTCGTAACCCATGAGATTGGTTTCTATGGAAAACGCGCTGCGGTCGAAGGTGGGGCGCGCGCCGTAATTGGTTACGGAACGGTACATTTTTCCGTCCAGCTCCGTATATGTACCGTATACGCCGCGGCGGATTTCCATCATGTCCGCGGGACGTCCGATATTCACGGTTGGCATACCTATCCTGTGACCGCGGCCGTCGCCCGATTCCACCGTGCCCCGTATATGATACGGCATGCCGAGCAATTTTTTTGCTGCGTCGACGTCGCCGGTACGCAGAAAGGTTTTCACCGCCGTGCTCGACACGCGCACGCCGCAATAATCGTAAAGCGGCATTACCGTCAGCGATATGCCTTTCGCCCGGCAGAGTTCGCCCAGTTTACCGACGTCGCAGCGGTCGCTGCCGAAAGTATAGTTTTCCCCGCAGACGATGTCGCGCACGTCGTACAAATCCGTCAGCAAGGCAAAGAACTCCTCTCCGCGCATACCGCACACACGCAAATAATACAGCGACAGGCAGATTTCCATACCGCAGTCAGACAGAAGTCTGCGGCGCTCGTCATAACCGTATATGTTTTCTCCGTTTTTCGGACTGTCGGCAAACGTGGATACGGCGGGTGCCGTACCGTGGGCTGCCGAAAGCCTTGTAATCTCGGCGAGCAGAGTGCGATGGCCGAGATGCACGCCGTCGAAATATCCGACGGCAAGAGAAAGCGCTTTATCGCACGGTTTTCCGAATTCAACAGTTGTGAGCATCGGTATCCTCTTTAAGGTAAGTTCTGATCCTTGCGCCCTCCGGCGTATCTTCGGCAATGCCTATTATCTCTCCGCGGCAGCGGAGCACGAAACGTCCGTCGGGCAGATCGTCGCATTTCAGCGGCACGCCGTTGACGGCTTTTTTATACAGTTCGTCGGCCGCATCGTAAAAAGGCAGATCCGACAACGCTTTTTCCATTGGTATTATGTCAGACACAGTAAGTTTATCGAGACTAACGGAATCTTCGATAAAAAACTTACCGCACCGCGTCCGCTTTATGGAAGTCATGATCGCGAGCGAACCGAGCGACTCCGCCATATCGCGGCAGATGCTGCGGATATAAGTGCCCGCCGAACAGTCTATGCGAAACGCATATTCGTTTTCTCCCGTTTTGCCGAGCAGCTCGATACTGTCTATATGCACGGCGGCGGGTTTCAGTTCCACCGCCCGCCCCGCGCGCGCAAGTTTGTACGCGCGCACGCCGCCCACGCTCTTCGCGCTGTATGCGGGAGGCATCTGCATTACGTCACCGGTAAGCGACGGCAGAACGTCGGCGATCCCGCCGGCAGTCGGCACGACGTCCGTGTTACCGGTCACCGTACCCGTCGAGTCTATGGTGTCCGTCATTATGCCGAACCGGAAAGTTGCTTCGTACGTCTTTGACTTGCCGAGAAACCAATCGAACAGGCGGGTGCCCTTTCCCACGCCCATCAGCAGCACACCCTCGCCCATCGGGTCGAGCGTGCCCATATGGCCGACAGCACGCGTGCCGAGAATGTGCTTTACTTTCCCGACGACCGCGGCAGAAGACAGCCCGGGCGGCTTGTATATATTGAGAACGCCGCCCATTATCCGGCGGTGTCCCTGATCGCTTTGAGGATCTTATCGATGACGTCTTCTTTCTTGCCAAAGATGCGGCAGCCCGAAGCGTACATATGGCCGCCTCCGCCGAATACCGCCGCGACCTCGTCCACGTTACGGCCCCTGGAACGGAAACTGACCTTGAATTCGTTTGCTTTCTCCTCGCAGATACTGACGCCGATTTCGACACCCTTTACCGCAATGGCATAATCTATTATGCCTTCAGTGTCATTGGCCTCTATGCCTATTTTTCCGAGCAGATCGCGCGTCATGGCTATTATACATACCTTGCCGTCCATGTGGTAACGCATGGTCTCTATGGCGGCGGCGATGAGTTCGGTCTTTTCGCGCGTGCGGCTGCGGTACAGGGCGGTAGCGAGACCGTAGCAGTCCGCGCCGTACGAAGCAAGCTTATACGCCGTCAAAAGTACTTTGGGCGTGGTATTGCTGTGCATGAAATGACCGGTGTCGGTAGACAGCCCCATATAAAGATAATCAGCGATTGCAGGATCGATTTTTCCGGTAGGTTCGAGCAGATCGAAAACGAGTTCGCAGGTACTCGAAGCGTCCGCATTCACGAGGTTGTATTTTCCGAAGCCGCAGTGTCCGCGGTGATGGTCGATCCATACCGTTTCCTTTGCGGAGCGGAAATATCCGTCCATGCGGCCAATTCTGTCGCGGGCGCCGCAGTCCACGGCGATGAAAAGATCGTAAGACCGGCGCGTAATACGGTTGAAAATCTCCGCGTTCCGGACGAACATATAGGCGTCGGGTACGGGCGACGGGCATCCGACTTCGGCGAATTTACCCAATTTCATGCAGTATTCGCGCAGCGCGAAAGCAGAGCCGAGACAGTCGCCGTCGGGACGAACGTGGCCTATTATGAGAACGCTTTCCGCCCTGTCAATCGCCTCTAAGATCGGACTCATTTTCGGAAATCTCCTTTAATATAGAGTCAATTTTCATGCCGTATTCGACGGACGAATCGGTTTTGAACGACAGCGACGGTACGGTGCGCATACTGCGCAGCATGCATGAAAGCTCGTGCCGGATAAAGCCCGCGGCCGCGTTGAGAGACTGCACCGTCCTTCCCGAATCTCCGAGCACGCTTACATATACCGTAGCGTATTTCATGTCCTTGGAAACCGTTACGTCGGTGACCGTAGTCATGGGAGAAACGTCGGGATTGCGCAATTTGTCGCGTATTATGACGGAGACGCACTTGCGTATCTCGCTGGAAATTCTGTCCGTTCTGAAACTCATTTTATCCTTTCGGTAGTATATGCTTCGATTTCGTCATCGAGCACGAAGTCGTTATATCCGTCGACGGAGATACCGCACTCGTAACCGGCTGCGACTTCTTTCGCGTCGTCCTTGAAACGCTTCAAGCCGGTAAGCGTGCCCTCGTAGACGGTTTCGCCCTTGCGCTTGACAAGCACTTTCGCGCCGCGCTGAACCTTACCGTCAAGCACGTACGAGCCGGCAACCACGCCGACGCTGGAAATTTTGAATATGTTTCTGACCTGAGCCTTGCCGAGATAAACTTCCTGATATTTCGGCTCAGTCATGCCCGACATTGCTGCCTCGACCGCGTCGATGGCGTCGTATATTACGCTGTAAGTGCCTACGTTGATCTTGCTATGATCGGCAATTATGCGCGCTTCGGCGTCCGGCTTGACGTTGAAGCCTATGACCATGGCGCCGGTCACGTCCGCGAGCATCATGTCAGACTTGTTTATTGCACCCACGCCGCAGTGCACGACGCTGACCTTGACCTCTTCGTTCTCGAGCTTGGAAATCGAGCTCTTGAGCGCTTCCGCCGAGCCCTGAACATCCGCCTTGATAATGACGTGAAGATCTTTGAGCGTGTTCATCTCGAATGTCTTGACAGCCGTATCGCCGGCGTGCGACAGTTTATCCTTTTCGATTCTGCCGTCGGCTATTTCCTTGGCCGTCTTTTCGTCGTCTACCACCCACATGTCGTCGCCCGCGTTGGGCACGCCGGACAGACCGGTGACAGACACGGCGGCGGAGGGCAGCGCGGTCTTCACGATCTTGCCGCTCGGATCCGTCATGCTCCTTATCTTGCCGTAAGTCGTTCCGCACACCACGGCGTCGCCGCTGTGGAGCGTACCGTTCTGCACGAGTATGGTAGCGACCGGACCCTTGCCCTTGTCAAGGCGCGCTTCGATGATGGCGCCGCGGGCCTTGCGGTTGGGGTTGGCGCGGTAGTTGTTGAGATCGGCGATGAAGAGTATCTCTTCGAGCAACGTATCTATGCCTATATTCTTCTTTGCGGATATGGGCACCATCCTGACGTCGCCGCCCCACTCGTCCGAAATTATTCCGTGAGCGGAAAGTTCTTCCTTGATTTTTTCCACGTTCGCGGTCGGCTTGTCTATCTTGTTTATCGCCACGATAAGCGGAACCTTTGCCGCCTTGACGTGGTTGATGGCTTCTATCGTCTGCGGCTGCACGCCGTCGTCGGCCGCAACCACGAGAATAACTATATCGGTTATCTTCGCGCCGCGCGCACGCATTTCAGTGAATGCCTCGTGGCCGGGCGTATCGAGGAAAGTTATGAGACGCTTTTTCTTCTCGTACTCCCACGTTACGGAATATGCGCCGATATGCTGCGTTATGCCGCCCGCTTCCCCGCTGACGACGTTGGTCTTTCTGATCGCGTCGAGCAGACTGGTCTTACCGTGGTCGACGTGACCCATGACCGTGATAACGGGAGGACGGGGCACGAGATCCTTCTCGTCGTCGGCCTCGTCATGAAGCGCGCCGGCAAGCTCTTCCTGCGACTGAGCGACCTTCTGATTGAGCGTGACGCCGAAAGAGTCGGCGACGAGATACAGCGTATCGAAATCCACGACGGAGTTTATGGACGTGACGGGAGCGCCTCCCATCATGAGCATCTTTTTCATTATCTCCTGCGCGGGCACGCCTATCATCTCGCTGAGCTGGCGTACGGTAACCTGGGAAGTCGTTATGGTAACGTTGTCGATGACCTTGGGCTCGACGGCGGTATGCTCCGTCTTCTTTTTGTTCTTGAGCTTGCGTACGCGGATTCTGTCCTCGTCCAGGTCGTCCTGAATGAAGCCTTTGCGTATCAGCGTGCGCTTGGTCATCGCCTTTTTCTCTTCGTATTTCGCAGGCTCCTTCTTCTTGTCCTTATCCGGCGACTTACGGCTCTTGGCCGACGCGCTTACCGCGGGAGGAGGTGTGGTAAGGCGGGGCGCCGAAGGGCGCGGAGAGGTCGGAGAAGCCGGACGCGACGAAGGATATGCGCCGCGCTGCTGCTGGGATTTGGGTTTTCTGGGCGGATCCTGCTTTAAGTTGACCATGCCCTTGACATAGCTGGGGATATTGTTTTCTATGCGCCTGGTTTTGACTGCCGCTGTCTGTGGTTGCGCCGCCTTGGGCTTTTCCTCAGCGCGCGGAGCTTCGGTTTTGGCCGGAGCCGTCTGCTCGGGCTGAGCGGGCTGTTCTGCGACTGCGGATTCGGTCTGCTTTGCGGAGGCCGACCGTCTGCCCAGCTCGCCCGCGATGTCGCGGCAGGAAGCCAGCATGACGTTCAGTCTGCCCTGCGCTTTTTCTATTTCCGAACGGTACTGCACGAATTCTCCGTTCGATCCGGTAAGAGCGATCAGCCTCTTCAGACTGTCTACCGATACATGTTTGGTTTGTTTCTGTTCCTGTGCCATATTACCTCCCCACAGATGATATAACTGCCTTGGCCATGTTCGCATCCAGCAGTGCGACCAGCTTGCAATTGGGTTTTCGTATCAATTCCTCGAGCGGTTTTTCCGCTTTTATCAGCGGCACGTTTCTGCGCGCCGCGTATCTTTCCGCTCGCTCCGCCAGATTGACGGACGCGTCCGGACCGAGCACCAGCGCATACAGGCGCCTGCGGCTCGTTTCGATGTTATCCATTCCGTAAACGATCTTACCCGACCGCACGGCGAAACCGAGATAGCTTTCAATTCTGCCCATCGTTCTCCGCCAGCGCCGCGAGTCCGTCGTAGACTTCGGCTGAAACTTCCGCGCCGAGGGCTTTGCCCAAAAGGTTGTGCTTACGCGCCTTCGCCACGCATTCGGGCGCAGAGCAAATATATGCGCCGCGGCCGCTTTTCTTGCCCGTAAGATCCATTTCAACGCTTCCTTCGGACGTCACGCGGCAGCGCACGAGCGTGCGTTTGTCTTTCATCTGACGGCACGCGATACACATTCTCTGCGGTATCTTCCCTGCCATCAGGCTTCGGTTCCTCCGTTATCTGCTTCGGCCTCGGTTTTGCCTGCAGCGTCCTCCGCAGGCGCCTGAGCTGCCGGAGCGGTTTCCGCTGTTTCCGCAGCCTCTTCCGCCTCGATTGCTTTACGCACGGACGAATAGGGACGCACGTCTATCTTCCAGTTAGTAAGCCTTGCGGCAAGACGGGCGTTCTGGCCGTCGCGACCTATCGCGAGACTGAGCATATCGTCCTTGACGATGACCTTCGCGCTGCGCTCGGCCTCGTTCGCTTCGACCATGATTACTTTGGCCGGAGAAAGCGAACGCGCTATGAACTCGAGCGGATCCTCGCACCATGGTATGATTTCGATCTTTTCTCCGCCGAGTTCGGACACTATATTGCCTACGCGCAGACCTCTGTTGCCCACGCAGGCGCCGACGGCGTCGATATCCGGATCTTCGCTGTACACCGCCATTTTGGTACGGAAACCAGGCTCGCGCACCAGTCCCTTGATGACGACCTGACCGGATTTGATCTCGGGCACCTCGGCCTCGAACAGTTTGCGTACGAAGCCGGGAACCGTCCTCGACACCTGAACCTGGGGACCCCTTGTGCCCTGCTTGATTTTCTTGACGTACACTTTGACGCGTTCGCCGACGTAGAACTTGTCGCCAGGCAGCTGATCGGTCGGAGAAAGCACCGCTTCGAGCTTCTTGACCTCGACGTAAACGTATTTGCCGTCGATGCGTCTGACCACGCAGGTGACGAGGTCGTCTTCTTTTTCGGACAGTTCGTCGTACGCGGCGCTGTTCTCGATCTCACGCAGCTTCTGAAGAATGACCTGTTTGGCGTTCTGCGCCACTATGCGGCCGAAATTCTTGCTGTCTATTTCTTCGACGATCTTGTCACCGACTTTGTATTTGCGGTCGATCAGCTTTGCGTCTTCCAGACTTATCTGGGAGCCGGGGTCTTCCACCTCCTCCACGACGGTGAGGGTGGCGAGGATCCTTATTGCCGAACGCTCGGGCACGAGAACCACCTCGACGTTTTTAGCGTTTCCGTACTGCTTCTTATACGCAAGAGTGAGCGCGTTTTCGAGCGTCTCGATAAAGTCTTCCTTGCTGATCTTCTTCTCCCTCTCGAGCATATCGAGGGCGGAGAAAAACTCCTTGCTGACCATTATTACATTCCTCCGAATTAGTCGAATTTGACAAGCGGTCGCACGACCGCGATCCGCGTATTTTCTATCTTAGTTTCGCCGCTTCCCCTTCCGAGCAGCACGTATCCGTCCGTCCGTTCGAGCAGCACGCCTTCGTAACTCTTCACGCCTTTAAGCGGCGCGTAAAGCCTGACCTCGACTTCCTTGCCGTAGTTGCGCTCGAAATCGCGCTGCGTTTTAAGCGGCCGGTCCAGCCCGGGCGACGATACTTCCAAAACGTATGGCTTGCCGCCCGTCGGATCCAGCTCGTCCATAATCGGCTCGATGGCGTAGTGCAGGCGCTCGCAGTCGTCCAGGCTTACGCCGTCCGGAACCTTGTCGACGACGAAAGTAATAACTTTCTGACCGTATTCCGAACGCTCGACGATGTCCACTATCTCGTAGCCGAGGGACACCACCGTCGGATTAACGGCTTCGTAAACGGTATTGTTCAAAGCTCCTCCACAAAAGTTAAGAGCGGACCCGCAAGCCCACTCTTACAGCATACACTATTCAAGTACATGTATTATAACACATAAAATGCGCGGATGCAAGCGTTTTTCATATGTTTGCGAGAATTTTGGCATACGCTTCCGCAGCGGGCATCGCGCGTCTGGTATTCTTCGGTCGCGCCGCGCGCAGCAGCGACGCGTCGGCGTATTTCGTTATCTCGGCAAGCGGAGGCATGGGTATATGCAGCTTGTCGAAGCACGGCCGCAGTACGTTGATGTTCCAGTCTATGGGAAACGCGGTCAGCGTATAGCCGTCGAAAAACTTATAGAAGTCGGGCACGACCTGCTCGTACGTCGGTTTGCCCGCAAGGTCGGATGCCAGCAGTCCGGCGGCCAGCCGCGCCTCTTCCGTCATTTCCACGTGAGGACGGATCAGAGATTCGAAAGTTTCGGTTATAACCCCGTCCACCATTTTGGCGGCGCCTATTTCTATGAGCTCGCCCGGCGCATACTTGTTCTGCGACGATGTCAGAAGCGCGAACACGACGAGGGGTTCTTTTGTCAGCGGCGCGCGCCTGCCCGAATACAGATACGACTGCGACAGCGCCACGTATTTTTTCGGGTGAACGCAGACGTACCGGTCGTCCACCAGGCGCACGACGTTGTTGACCTTGTAATTTGCCTTTTCGCACCCGGAGATTCGCGTGAGCCGGAACTGCAGCGAGCCGTCGCCCAGCCGCTCGTCATAGTCGAGTTTTCCTTCTGCAATCACCGTCGCGCCGTCTATGAAATATTTAAGCGCGCCCTGGCTCTTCGCGCCCGGAAAAAACACGCAGCGTATTTTGCCCGTACCGTCGTCGAGAAAGAACGTCGCAAATTTCCGCTTTTCATCCTCGCTCTGCGCCTTTTTCGGCGTATATTCGTGGATTTTTACGTCGGACATAGTACCGTAAAGCGTGGTATAGCCCGGTTCGATACAGTCGCAGATATACTGCGCGCTGCCCTCGATCGCTTCGCCGTAATACGGGGTGCGCCCCGCGGGATTTATGCGCCGCCCTTCCTCGGGGCGCTCGTAAGAAAACTTTGGCCGGTGCGTGGATGCGGTCAGCACCTTCCGCACCGCCTCCATATCCTCTTCCCTCGCCGTTATTCTGACGGTTATATCCGAAAACAGATGCGCGTCTATGTATTTTTTCAGGCCGGAGTCTATATTCTCGGCATGGGCGTATTCCGCGACGTCGGCAGGCAGCCCTATGCTGATAAACGGATCGTCGCCCGTCTGAATCACGATGTTCTCCTTTGCCACGGCGGCAAAGACATAAGCGCTTTCGCGATGCAGATAATCCAGCGCGCAGCGCATAACCTCGCCCGAAGTAAATACGGACGGCGACGCGCTCAGTTCGATCCTTGCCGACGGAGGAAGCAGTTTGGCGGCCTGCGCGAGTATTCTGTTCTTATGTTCGGTGAAGTCCTTTTCGCAGCTCTTTTTGTACACCGCGGCAAGAGTCACTTTGAGCCTGTCCGCGTCTATTTTCGCAGACACGAACCGTATGTAAGGAAACTCGTCTGTGAGCGCCATGAACTTGTCGTTGAAATCGGTCAACGCAGCAGATCCCCCAGCATGGCGAGAAATTTGTTTTCCGCCTCGGCGACGGGCAGCGTTTCCGTTATTCTGCCGCAGGAAAACAGCACGGCTTTATCCTTTCCGCCCGCAATGCCTATATCGGCGTCCGACGCCTCGCCCGGGCCGTTGACCACGCAGCCCATGACGGCCACTTTCAGGCGCTTTCTGACGCCGCGCGTCATTTCCCTGCAGCGCGCCGCCAGCGATTCGAGATCGTAAAAACAGCGGGCGCACGTGGGACACGACACGACCTCGACATAATCGTCGTCAAGTCCGACGGCGTGCAGTATGCTGCGCCCCACCTCTATTTCGCGCACCGGGTCGCCGGTCAGCGATACGCGCACCGTATCGCCTATACCGTCCAGCAGCAGCGAAGCTATGCCCGCCGTCGATTTGATTACGGCGCCCTCTCCTCCGCCGCTCTCGGTCACGCCGATGTGAAGCGGGTATGCGCATACTTTATCCAGCTCGCGGTATGCTTCCACGCATATACGCACGTCGCTGGACTTGACGGATACCACGATGTCGTGAAAAATTTCCCGCTCCAGCGCGGCGACCGAACGCATGGCGCTTTCGGCGAGCGCCTGCGCAGTCGCGCCGCCGTACTTTGCTTTTATGTCCTTTTCCAGCGAGCCGCCGTTTATGCCTATGCGCACGGGACAGCCGTTTGCCTTGCATGCCGCGACGAGTTCTTTCAGCCCCGCGGCGGAAGTATTGCCCGGGTTATAGCGCACTTTGGCGAACCCGATATCCGCGCATGCGACGGCAAGGCGGTAATCGAACTGTATGTCGGCTACAAGCGGCATGCCGCATTCGGCAACATACGTTCGGCAAGCGTCAACGTCGCGCATATCTCTCACTGCGAGACGAGCTATGTCGCAGCCTGCGGCGCGAAGCGCGGCAAGCTGAGCCGACGTGGCGGAAACGTCCGCCGTGTCCGTATTTGTCATCGACTGCAACGCCACGCGGTTATCTCCGCCTATCGCGATATTCCCGATTCTTACTTCCTTCTTTTTCATATGTCTACAAAAACCTCGAAACCATGCCTATCAGGTCCACTACGATGACAAATCCGAGCAGAACGAGCAGGCCTATGCCGTGTATATATGCCTCGACTTTCCGGTTCACCGGCTTGCCGCGTATCCACTCGATAACCGTGAACACGATGCGCGCGCCGTCGAGCGACGGAATGGGCAGAATATTGAATATTGCGAGATTGCTCGCAATCAGCGGCAGGAACATGAGCAAATAGCGCCAGTCGATTTCCGAATATTCGGCTATGACCGCCACCGTGCCCACTGGCCCTGAAAGCTCGGTAATCGGGATCTGTCCCGTAATCAGCCGGCCGGAAGAGGAAATTATCAGCCCTGACATCTTCATCGTGAACGGGAACGAATAGCCCATCGCCGCGGGGACCGATACGGCCTCATGTTCGTAACTCGTCCGGAACCCGAACAACATATAGTCGTCGTAGCCGCCCGATTCGTTTTCTATGAGCACACGCTGTTTTTTAACGCTGACTTCGAATTCCTCTCCGCCGCGCAGCACGGTAAGCGCTACGCTTTCGCCCTCCCCGGCAGATGAAGTAAGTTCCGTAAAAGAATCGAGTACGCTGACCGCGGTGCCGTCCACGGCGACTATTCTGTCGCCCGCTTCCAGTCCGGAAGCATACACGTTTCCGGTATACGGATCGGTATACAGCATATCCACGACGGGAACGGAGTACCCCGCGGCGAGAATGTAAATGAACGAGAACACGAACGCCGACAGCATGTTGAACGCCGCGCCCGCAAACAGTACGATAATGCGCTTCCACGGTTTCTGCGCCGTAAACGGGATTTTCACGGTCTCGGGAGCGGCCGCTCCGGCGTCCTGTTTATCTCGCACGGGAGCGGCATTTTCGGCGAGAGCGCCGGCATCCGAGGCAACGGCGCCTCCGGTCGGCGCCGCGGATTCGCCTTCATCCTCTTCTTCGCCGTAAAACGCGCAGTAGCCGCCGAGCGGCAGCGCGCGCACCGAAAACAGCTCGCCCGTTTTTTTCGACTTCCGCTGAAAAAGTTTGGGACCGAAGCCTATGGAAAACTCGTTTATGCCGAAACCGAACAGTCTGCCCGCCAGATAGTGGCCGAACTCATGTATGGTTATCATGAACATAAGAACGAGTATGGCGACGAGTACGTATACGAAAATCATAATTTTACGCCGAATTTTCTCCCGAAATAATTTGCAGTTTCATCGGCCAGACGCAGAAGATCGTCGTAGCCGAAAGACCGCTCTATTTCGTTTATGCTCAATGCCTCTTCGATTATACCACATATATCCGTAAAACGCACGCGATTTTTCAGGAAAAGCGATACCGCGACCTCGTCAGCGATGCTGTAAATCGCCGGAGCGGTGCCGCCGATTTCCATACACCTTCGGGCTATCGCGGGCGCGGGAAACCGCTTTTCGTCGGGCGCATGAAAAGTCAGACTGCGGGCAAAATCGAAAGCTCTGACGCCGGCGTTTTCCATGCGGCCCGGATATGTCAGCGCATACTGTATCGCAAGTTCCATATTCGGATACGACATCAGCGCGACCGTGGAGTTATCCTTATATTCGACGAGCGAGTGCACTATACTTTCGGGATGGATAACGTAGTCGACGTTTTTTATGCCGAACAGCCGGTGAGCCTCTATTATTTCCAGCCCTTTGTTGACCATGGTGGCGCTGTCCACCGTGATTTTTCCGCCCATGTTCCACGTCGGATGCCTGAGCGCCATTTCAGGCGTGACGGCGTCGAGATCCACGGAAGCGTCGGAGTAAAACGGTCCGCCGCTCGCCGTAAGAATTATACGCTTCACGTCCTCTTTTCTGCCGGCGGCAAGACACTGAAACACCGCCGAGTGCTCGCTGTCCACCGGAATGATTTCGCTGCCGCTCGCCTCTGCCGCCGACAGCACGATGTCGCCCGCGCAGACTATCGCTTCCTTGTTGGCGAGAGCGATCCGGCAGCCGCGGCTTATGATTTTCATGAGCGGCGGCAGCGCGGCAAGACCGGAAATCGCCATGACGCAGATATCCGCCTCGCACTCCTCCGCCATACGTTCCGCAGCGTCGTCGCCGAAAAACACGCGGGTTCCGTCCGGTGCGGAAAACTGCCGAACCGACGCGGCAAGCGCCGGAGAAAACTCGCATATCTGCCGCGCAAGCAGCCCGGTATTGCCGCCGCCGGACAGCGCGACGACGGAAAATTCATGAGGAAAACGGCGCACGACATTCAATGTCTGTACGCCGATACTTCCGGTGCTTCCGAATACAGCTATCCTTTTCATGCGAGCGCCCCGCAGTAAATTACTATCGTGATAAACAGATAGCACACCATGGACGCGATAAGCATGCCGTCTATGCGGTCGAGCACGCCCCCGTGGCCGGGAATAAGCGTCCCGTAGTCCTTGATCTCGCAGTAGCGTTTGATATACGACGCCATCAGGTCGCCTACCTCCGTCGCTATCGCGATACACAGCCCCAGCGACAGATAGAGCGCCAAACTTATAAACACGTTCTCGTTCAGTCCTGTAAGGCCCATGAATCCGGTAAACGACAGCCCGAATATCACGCCGGCGGCAAACACACCGCCGAACAGTCCGCCTATCGCGCCGGAAATGGTCTTTTTTGGACTGATGACGGGCGCAAGCTTGGGGCCTTTGAAGAATTTGCCCACGAACAGCGCGAATATATCCGCGCCCGACGCGCAGGCAAACGTCATGATTACGGCTATCGGGCGGTAATTGGGCGCAAACGCGCCCGATGCATACGCGTCGTAGGTCCAGCCCGTAAAGGCAAGTCCTTCGCCCGCGCCGGGGAAATAATTGAGTCCGAGAAAGTAGACCATTATTCCCACGGGATAGATCATGCAGATAAACGTGCTGATGACGTTTTCGAAAGAATGCCGCGTACTTGCCATATTAACGACAAAGCATACGACAAACATGGCGATCAGCACGACGAAAAACGCCGTAATGCCGCCGAAACCGCCGCGGTCGCTCGTCATTGCGTTGAACTCGTGCACGCTCTTAAAGGCCGCATAGCCGATGAGTATAAACACGAGTATGAGCGGGAACATCGGTTTGCTGTACTTGTTCGCTATTGCGCGCGACATCTCGTATCCCGCGAAGATCATGAGTATAACTATGAAGATATCGTAGAAAAAATCGGCTATATACTGCGACAAGAACAGTACGCCAGCCACGATAAACAATATGACCAATCCGAATATGACTCTGTCTTTCATTATTTGACCTTTCCGTACCGTCTGTCAGTTGCCGCAAAATCGGCCAATATCTCATCCAGTTCCTTTTCCGTGAAATCCGGCCACAGCGTGCCCGTGAAATATATCTCTGAATAAGCCGTCTGATAAAGCAGAAAATTGCTGATGCGGTGTTCGCCGCCCGTGCGTATGAGTATGTCGGGATCGGGCATGCCCGCGGTATAGAGCGCGTCCGAAAACGACTGCTCGGTGATTTCGCGTCCTTCCCCTGCGAGTTTTGCCGCCGCGCGCACGATCTCCGCCCTGCCACCGTAGTTGAAGCAGATGTTGAGCGTGCCCGCGCGCAGTCCGTGCGTTTTTTCGTACGCGTCGGATATAAGCGCCAGCGTTTCGGCGTCCAGCACCGAAGTGTCCCCGAGCACGTTCAGCCTTATGCCTTTTTCGGCAAGCAGGGGCGTTTTCTTGCGCAGATATTTTTTGAAGAGGTCGAGCAGTCCGTCCACCTCTTCTTCCGGCCGCTTCCAGTTTTCCGTGGAGAAAGCGAACAGCGTGAGACAGCCGATTCCTCTGGAAAAGACGGCGTCGGCGATCCTGTCTATGACTTTCACGCCCTCCCGGTGTCCGAAACCGCGCGGCATCATGCGGCGTTTCGCCCACCTGCCGTTGCCGTCCATTATTATGGCTATGTGCCTGGGAAGCGCTTTATCAGATTTCAAGGATTTCTTTTTCCTTCTCCTTGCTCATATCGTCCGCGGAAGCGATATATTTGTCAATGGCCTTCTGCACGTCCTTCTCGAAACCGGCGAGCTCGTCCTCGGAGAAATTGAGGTCCTTTTTGAGCTTTTTCGCGCGGTCGAGCGAATCGCGGCGCTCGTTGCGCAGCACGACTTTGCAGTCCTCCGCCATCTTCTTAACCTGTTTTACGAGCTCCTTGCGGCGCTCCTCGGTAAGCTGCGGGAAAACCAGCCTGATCACTTTGCCGTCGTCGGTGGGATTGATTCCTATGTCCGACGCAGCTATGGCCTTCACCGTTTCCTTTGCCGCGCTGCGGTCGAAAAGATTGATGACGAGCATGCGAGGCTCGGGCACCGTTATGTTTGCCATCTGGCGCAGCGGCGTGAGCGACCCGTAATAGTCCACGGTTATATTGTCGAGAATGCGCGGATTAGCTCTTCCCGCGCGCACGGTCACGTACTCGCCGGAAAGATGATTGATGGCCTTCTCGAGTTTTTCTTCGAGCGTAAGCAATTCTTCTTCGAGTTCGGGTAACATTTGTCCTTCCTCCCTATTTTTACCAGTATAACATAATTATAATCGGGCTGCAAGCTATTTCAGCCGATATACGTCCCTATTTTTTCGCCCATAGCCGCCTTGACTATGGTGTTTTCTCCGTCAAGACCGAACGTGATAATGGGAATATTATTTTCCATGCAGGTCGTTATCGCCGTTGTATCCATATGCGCGAGGCGCAGATTTATGACGTCGAGATAGGTCAGCGATTCGAACTTTTTCGCGTTCGGGTTCTTCTTCGGATCGCTGTCGTACACGCCGTCCACGTTCTTCGCCATAAGCAGCGCGCCGGCATTGATCTCCGCGGCACGAAGCGCCGCGCCCGTATCCGTCGAGAAATACGGATTGCCCGTGCCGCATGCAAACAGCACGATGCGGCCCATTTCGAAGTGCCTGAGCGCTTTTCTGAGCAGGAACGGCTCTGCCACCGCGGGAATGGAAAGCGCGGTCTGCAGGCGCGTCTGCACGCCTTTTTTCTCTATTGCGTCCTGAAGCGCAAGGCCGTTCATAATCGTCGCCAGCATGCCCATATGATCCGCGGTGACGCGGTCCATATTCGTTCCCTGCCTGCCGCGCCAAAAGTTGCCGCCGCCCATGACCACTGCGACTTCCACGCCGCGGTTGTGTATTTCCACTATCTGCGACACTACGTGCTCAACCATGCGCGCGTCAATGCCCGTTCCGCCTTCGCCGGCGAGCGCCTCGCCGCTTATTTTGAGAAGAATTCTTTTATACATTCCGCTGTTTCCTCCGTTTTTAAGAAAAAGGAACACCGAAGCGTTCCTTTTCAGTTTTATTTTCCGGACATTTTGGCGACTTCCTCGGCAAGGTTGTCGACTTTCTTTTCCAGGCCTTCGCCCATTACGAGGCGGACGAACCTGTTCAGCTTTATCTTCGTTCCCGTGGACTTGGATACGTTGGCAACGAGCTGTTCGACGGTTATGGAAGAATCCTTCGCGAACGGCTGATCCACGAGGCATATCTCTTTGAGGCTCTTCTGCAGTCTGCCCGCAAGCATTTTCTCGAGAATCGCGTCCGGCTTGGAAGCGTTCTTGGGATCGTTCTTTGCCTGAGCGAGCAGAATGGATTTCTCTTTTGCGATATAATCGGCGGGCACTTCGGAATCGTTGACATACGAGGGCGAGAACGCCGCGATATGCATCGCGATGTCGTGCGCCATTTCCTTGATCTCGTCGGTCACGGGTTTATCCGTTTCCACTTCGAGCATGACGCCGATCTTTCCGCCGTTGTGGAGATAAATTTCTTCCACGCCTTCGCTCACTTCGAATTTTTCGAAGCGGCGGGCGGTGATCTTCTCTCCGCACTTCGCGGTCTCTGCGTTCATGAGTTCGGTGACCGTCTGGCCTTCTATCTTGGTTTCGAGCAGTTCTTCCACCGAAGCGGGATTCGTTTCCGCGATACCTTTGGCAACCTTCGCGACGAGCGCGCGGAAGCCGTCCGTATTAGCGACGAAGTCGGTCTCGCAGTTCAGTTCGGCAAGCACGCCGACTTTGCCAGACGTAAAGCCGCCGATAAGTCCCTCGCTTGCTATGCGACCTGCTTTCTTTGCGGCAATGCTTACGCCTATTTCTCTGAGATATTCTATTGCTTTGTCTTTGTCACCGTCGGTATGCACGAGCGCTTTCTTGCAGTCCATCATACCCGCGCCGGTGATTTCGCGGAGTTCCGCGACGTCCTTGGCAGTGAAACTCATGTTAATAAAGTCCTCCGAAAAAATTTATGCCTGTTCGCTTTCCGGCTGAGCCGCCTCTTCGGCGGGCGCGGGAGCTGCGGGCTGAGCGGCTGCGGCGCGCTTTGCGGCAACGGCCTCCTCGCCCTCTCT